>OKEV01000011.1_pt1 | contig 210421 bp, 212 predicted proteins | sample 1611141 | NCBI WGS metagenome assembly OKEV01 (sample SAMN04436713, study PRJEB24849) | human gut metagenome | biome: human gut; feature: NICU; material: stool | host: Homo sapiens | place: USA: Saint Louis, MO | collected 2010-08-30
AGATCTCGCCCCGGGGATTGAGCGCCTCGCCCCCGGCGTCGATGACCCAGGAGGCGAGGGGAATGTCGCCGGTGATCACCAGGTCGCCGGGCTTGACCTGCTGGGCGATGACATGATCTGCCACATCGAAGCCCTTCTCCACCTGCTGGGTCTTGATGAAGGGGGAGGGGGGGACTCTGAGCCCCTGGTTGGCCACTAGCGTGGTCACCACCTGGGCGCGGTGAGCGGCGCGGTAGAGGATCTCCTTGACCGGGATGGGGCAGGCATCGGCATCAACCCAGATGGGCATGGCATGGCTTCCTGTGTCTGGAACGGGTGGCGCATCTTAGCATGGCTGGTGCGGGGCGGCTGCCCCGGGGCTGAGTCGTCCCCGCCTTTGGTGTAAGCTGGGGCCTGCACATGAAACGAGAAGGAGACGAGATGGATCGGGTGCCCGGTGACGTGATTTATGGCCTGACCCTGGACGGCAAGGGGGGCATGACCCCGCTGGCCGAAGGTAGCGAGATCCCCTGTGCCCAGCCCGGCTGGCTGCATCTGGACTACGGCAACCCGGAGTCGGCGCGCTGGCTGCTGCAGACGCCGCTGCTGGGGGAGGCGGCCCGGGAGGCCCTGCTCGGCCAGAGCAATCGTCCCAAGCTGGTGCGGATGGGGGAGACGGTGCTGCTGATCCTGCGCGGCATCAACCACAACAAGGATCACAGGCCTGAAGAGATGGTGGCCCTGCGGATCTTCATCACGCCGGATCTCATCATCAGCAGCCGACGTCGTCCGCTGCTCTCCGAGAAAGATGTGTTCGAGCAGCTGTCGCTGGGGGGCGGTGCCGACACTCCCGCCGACTGGCTGGTGGAGATATGCGACGCCCTGACCGACCGGGCCGGGGAGTTCGTCGAGGAGCTGCATGACCAGATCCTGGATCTGGAAGAGATGGTGCTGATGCGCGACCTGCCCGCCAACGGTCGGCTTGCGCGCATCCGCAAGCAGCTCATCATGATCCGTCGCTACCTCTCCCCCCAGCGGGATCTGGTGGCGCGCCTGGCCAACGAGAAGATCAGCTGGCTGGACGAAGATGACAGGCGACGCCTGCTCGACATCGCCGACCGCTTGCGGCGCTGGCTCGACGATCTGGATGCCGGGGTGGCGCGCACCGCCGTGCTGGCGGACGAGATCAACAACCTGATGGCGGAGGCGACCAACCGCCGTGCCTACCAGATGTCGGTGATGGCGCTGCTGTTCCTGCCCGCCAGCTTCCTGACCGGCCTGTTCGGCATCAACCTGGGGGGGATCCCCGGGGCCGAGAGTCCGACCGCCTTCTGGGTGTTCTGTGGCTTCCTGCTGGTGCTGGCGACCGGACTGGCGGTCTGGCTCAAGCACAGGCGCTGGTGGTAAGGAGTGAACATGACGACATGGGAATCTTTTGGCGTGACCCTGCTGCTGTTGCTGGGGCACACCCTGGTGCGCGGCCTCATTCACAAGAGCCTGATGGCCCTTGGCCAGAGCCGGCAGGTGAGCGAGAACCGGGTACTCTACGTGGAGCACGTATTCCACTTCCTGCTGGGCTGCGCCACCCTGCTGATCCTGGCCGGGGTCTGGGGGCTCGACTTCTCCCGGCTGGTGGTGCTCGCCTCCTCCTTCTTCGCGGTACTGGGGGTCGCCATGGTGGCCCAGTGGTCGATCCTCTCCAACATCACCGCCAGCATCACCATCTTCTTCGCCTTCCCCTACAAGATTGGCGATCGCATCCGCATCCTCGACAAGGATGACTCCGTCACCGGCATCATCACCGAGATCGGCCTCTTCTACGTGCGGGTGCGGGATGACAACGGCGATCTGGTCACTTATCCGGCGAACCTTATTCTGCAAAAGCCGGTGAGGAGGCTGGAGGGAAAGGAGGCTGAGTCCACGCAGCCGGAATGAGAAAAGGCTCCCTCGGGAGCCTTTTTCGATGGGTGCTCAGCGTTCGAAGAAGCGGTAGAGGTGCTCGACCTGGACGGGGCAGTCGGCCACCAGGTGGATGTGGTCCCGTGCCTCCTCGGTGGACGAGAAGCTCATGGGGCACCCCAGGGTGTCCGTCATCACGTAGAGGTGGCCGTCCTGCCCCCTGAACTCCACGATCCAGCCGGGGGAGACGATGTCGTGCATGATCTCCGCCTCCTTGAACCTGTGCTGCTGGTGAAGCGCGCGCAATTCACTGACTGTCATGACATCCTCCTATGACTCATGGCGCCACCCTCAAGTCTAGTTCTCCTTCCCGGTGGCGCCGTCATCGGATCAGGGCGCCGTCGCCCCCTCCCGGGGTGGTTGCAGGGCGATCAGCAGCTCCCCGGACAGCGGCGTGACAGGGCCGGTGACCACCCTGGGTCTGGCCTTGGCATCCAGCACGAACAGAGGAATGGCGCCGGGATTGGCCTCCTGATACTGGTCCCAGTCGAAGGTGTCGCTCAGGCGGGTCGCCTTGATCTGCCCGCCCCGACTCAGCAGGCCGCTCAGCCTGGCGAAGTTGATGTCGGCGCCGAACAGGTTCTGGCGGGCACGGAAGGTGGCGCTCTCCCGGTTGGCCTTGCCGTGCTGTTCGCTGGAACGCAGGGAGTGGACCTTCTCCTCCCCGTAGAGGTGGGCGAAGTGCAGTACCCCGAGGGCGTTGTTGTGGCGGCTGGGAGAGAGCGCCAGCACGGTGCTGATGCTGGTGAGGGGCAGGTGCCGCTCGGCGTGCTCCGACTGGGGGTTGCCGAAGTAGCAGGGCAGGCCGCTCATGCGGGCAAGCTTGCAGTGCTCCCAGGCAGGATCGGAGAGCTGCACCGGGATCCCCTGATCCGCCAGCGCCTTGCCGATGGCCCGGGCCACCGAGTTGGCGCCGATGAGCAGCCAGACATTGGGGGCGCTCTGGCGCATGTCGAGCAATCTGGCCAATGGCGTGGCCGTCAGGCTCTGCAGCACCACGGTGAAGATGATGACCGCAAACACCAGGGGCACCAGCTTGTCGGCATCCTCAATGCCGGCCTCGTGCATGCTGATGGCGAAGGAGGCGCTGACCGCCGCCGCCACTATGCCCCGGGGGGCTATCCAGGCGAGCAGGGCGCGGGCGCGCCAGGGCAGGTCCGACCCCCGGGTCGAGACCAGGATGCAGAGCGGACGGGCCACGAACTGCACCACGCACAGCAGGGCCAGCACCATGGGGCCGAGCTGCCAGAGCTGGGCCAGATCGAGGCGGGCCGCCAGCAGAATGAAGAGGGAGGAGATGAGAATGACGGCGAGATCCTCCTTGAAGGCCAGCACCTCCTCCAGATCCAGCCCCTCCTGGTTGGCGAGCCAGATGCCGAACACCGTCACCGCCAGCAGGCCGGATTCGTGACTGAGCCAGTCAGACAGGGTGAAGGTCACCAGCACCAGCGCCAGTACCCCGAACTTGTGCAGGCTGACCGGCAGCCAGTCCTTGCGGATGAGCAGGGTGGTGAGCCAGCCGGCACCGACCCCGATGAGCGACCCCACTCCCACCGTCTTGGCCAGGGCCAGCAGGGTATGACCGACCAGATCTCCCTGGCTGCCGAGGCGCACCGCCTCGAACACCAGTACCGCGAACAGGGCGCCGATGGGGTCGATGACGATCCCCTCCCAGCGCAGGATCTTGTCCACCTCCCGGACCGGGCGGATCACGTTGAGCATGGGGGCGATCACCGTGGGGCCGGTCACTACCAGCACGGCGCCGAGCACCATGGCGACCCGCCAGTCCAGCCCAAGCAGGAAGTAGCTGGCGGCGCCGATGACGGCAAAGCTGGTCACCATGCCGGTGGAGCAGAGGTTGCGTACCACCTTGCCGATCCCCTTGAGTTCGGTCAGGTGCAGGGTCAGCGCTCCTTCAAACAGGATGATGGCGACCGAGAGGGAAACCAGGGGAAACAGCAGATCCCCCAGCAACTGATCGGGATCGAGCAGACCGGTCACCGGGCCGAGCAAGAGGCCGCTCAGCAGCAGGAACAAAATGGCGGGAACGCGCACGGACCAGGCAAGCCATTGGGCGAGCAGGGAGATGAGGGCTATTCCGGCGAGGGAGAGAGCAATCATGCCAACCTCGTACAGGTGATGGGGTTGGACCTAGTGTAGCGGGGAAGGGGGGCAAGATGACACCCGCCAGGCGTGCAGGAGAGAGCCGCTCAGATCAGATGGGGCTCTCTTTGTGGAGTTCGGTGACGCAATCGGTCACCGCCAGCACCAGGGCGGAGCGCACCATCTGATCGAGCCGGTTGAGCTGCATCTGGTAGAGGGGCCAGTCCTCCTCGTTGGCCGGGGGATCCTGCGGCATCATGCTGCCCTGCTGGATGGCATTCAGGCGCTCGAGCAGATCGCGGACCGGCTTGTCGCTGAAGCGGTAATCCTTGGGGTCGCGTACCAGAAAGTCGCGGATCTTCAGGTATGCCTCGAGATCCTGATAGCGCTCGAGGGAGATGAGGCCGAGGGCGAAGATGAGCTTGAGGCGCACCTCCAGCTGGCCGAGGGGGCCGCTCTGGTTGAGCAGGGGTTCGATGGCGTATTTGACGGCATACTCCTCCTGACGAAAGGCTCGCCGCATCAGGGAGTCGACCGCCTCTTCCAGGATGGTCACGACCTCGAGAAAGAAGCCGCGGGGGCCATCCTGCTCGTTCAGTCGCTCCAGTACTTCATCTTCCTGGTGTGTGGTCATAAGTGCTTCGGGTCCGGCTGACAGGGGGAGAGCAGGCCCTCCCCCGGTTTGTATCGTATGGGGTCCGTCACGGGCGGTGTGACGCCACCCCATCAGGTCACTTCAAGTTGTTGTAACGGGCGACGATGGTGCGTACCACATCGCTGTGCTCATCCAGGCCGGTGACGCGGGCCAGGGTCCGTGCCGGACCAAGTTCCGCCAGCATGGCCTGCAGCTCCACCGCCTGGGGATCGTCCTCATTGCGGTAATGCAGTGCGGCGGCGATGCCCTCCTGCAGGTGATCGCTCGGCAGGCCGTACTCCAGGGTGCCGAGCAGCGGCTTCACCAGCCTGTCCCCCGCCGCCAGCTTGCGCAGCGGCTGGCGACCGACCCGGTCAATCTCGTCCACCAGATAGGGGTTGGCGAAGCGGGAGAGGATCTTCTCGATGTAGGCGGCGTGCAGGCGCGGGTCGAAGCCGTAACGTTTCACCAGCACGGCCCCGCTCTCCTCCATGGCGCGGCGCACCTTGCTGCGGATCAGCGGATCCTCGATCGCCTCGCGCACGGTGCGATAGCCCCTGAGCTTGCCGAGGTAGGCGGTGACGATGTGGCCGGTGTTGAGGGTGAACAGCTTGCGCTCGACGAAGGCCATCAGGTTGTCGGTGGGCTCCATGCCCGCCACCTGGGGCAGCTCCCCCTTGAACTGGGTCCGATCGACGATCCACTCGCTGAAGCTCTCCACCGTCACCTCCAGGGGATCGTCGTTCGCCGCGGCGGGCGGAACGATGCGATCCACCGCCGAGTCGACGAAGCCGACGCACTGCTCGAGGGTGGCATGATACGCGACCGGCAGGTACTTGAGTACCTCCTCCTTGAGGTGGCTGGTGCCGCGCACCATGTTCTCGCAGGCGATGACGTTGAGGGGAGTCAGGTTGCCGGCATCGAAGCGGGCCTGCAGCCCCTTGGCCAGGGTGCTGGCAATCTTGTCCAGGATGTTGGGGCCGACCGCCGTGGTGACCAGATCGGCGGTGATGATACGGGCGATCACCTCGTGTCCGGCCGAGCTGACGGCGGCAACGTTGCGCACCACGTCCAGCTTCTGATCCGTGCCCACCACGTGCACCTTGTACTCCTGGCGGTGGTTGAGCTGGTCGATCAGGGTCTCGTTGACGTCGGCGAAGGTGACCTGATGGCTGGCGTCAGCCAGCAGTTTGCCGATGAAGCCCCGACCGATGTTGCCGGCACCAAAATGCAATGTTTTCATGATATTAACCTCTACAACCAAAGACGATGACGGATGATTACGCGGCCTGCTCGGCCCCCAGCAGATCCAGGAACTCCTGGGGATCCTGGGTGCTGGCCAGACGGTCGACGAGACCGGGCTCATCCAGTGCATTGGTCAGGCGGGTTATGACCTGTATGTGTTCATCGTTGCGGGCGGCAATGCCGATGACCAGGCGCGCCACTTCATCGGCGCCCTCGCCGAAGGCGACCCCGGCAGGGTATTGGCAGATAACGATGCCGGTACGCTTCACGTGCTCCTTGGCGGCGATGGTGCCGTGGGGCACGGCGATGGATTCGCCGAGGTAGGTGGAGACCAGCTGTTCGCGCTCCAGCATGGCGTCGACGTAGTCCGGTGCCACATAGCCTCGCTCGGCCAGCAGCTTGCCGGCGGTCACGATGGCCGCTTCCTTGCTCTCGGCCTTGAGGCCGAGGTGCACGTCCTGCAGGCTCAGGGTGAAGACTTCCGGCTCCTGCGGCTCGTAGCTGTCGTCGTTGGCCGCCACCAGCAGTTGCGGGTTGGCGATGTCATCGTTGGCCGCGTTGGCCAGGCTGAGGTTCTGCACCAGCTCCTGATAGAGGGCGTTGTCGAGGAAGTTGGTCAGCGAAATGTGCTGTGCATGCGGCGCATGGCGACGGGCACGGTCGGTGAGATCCTTGTGGGTGATGACCAGATCCACCTGATCGTCCAGGTTGTTGATGGCACGGTTGGTGACGCTGATGTCGAGACCGGCGGCCTGCACTCGCTTGCGCAGCATGCCGGCGCCCATGGCGCTGGAGCCCATGCCCGCATCGCAGGCGACGACGATGTTGCGCACTGCGGTCAGCTCGGTTTCCGGCTTCTTGGCGGCGGTGGTCTCGGGCTTGGCACCCTTCATGGCTTTCATCTTGCGGGTGGCTTCACCCAGGGCATCGGCCTCGTCGGCTTCCGGCTGCTGGGCACGGACGAACACGGCGGCGACCAGGAAGGAGACGGTGGCGGAGGCGACGATGGAGAGCAGCACCCCGATGAGGGAGGCTTTCGGCGTCATCAGCAGCACGGCGAAGATGGAGCCCGGGGAGGCGGGGGAGACCAGACCGGCGTTGAACAGGGTCAGGGTGAAGACCCCGGTCATGCCGCCTGCGATCACCGCCAGGATGAGGCGCGGGTTCATCAGCACGTACGGGAAGTAGATTTCGTGGATGCCGCCGAAGAAGTGGATGATGGACGCACCGGCAGCGGACTGCTTGGCGGCGCCACGGCCGAACACCATGTAGGCCAGCAGCACGCCCATGCCCGGACCCGGGTTCGCTTCGATCAGGAAGAAGATGGAGCGGCCCTGTTCGGTGGCTTGCTGGATCCCGAGCGGCGAGAAGATGCCGTGGTTGATGGCGTTGTTCAGGAACAGGATCTTGGCCGGCTCGACGAAGATGGAGGTGAGGGGCAGCAGGCTGTGGGCGACCAGGAAGTCGACACCACCGGCCAGGGCGCCGGAGAGCACCTTGACGAAGGGACCGATGACGAAGAAGGCGAGAATGGCGAGCAACATGCCGATGATGCCGGCGGAGAAGTTGTTCACCAGCATCTCGAAGCCGCTCTTGACGCGACCTTCCATCGCCTTGTCGAAGCGCTTGATGGCCCAGCCACCCAGCGGGCCGACCATCATGGCGCCCATGAACATGGGGATGTCGGTCCCCACGATGACGCCCATGGTGGTGATGGCACCGACCACGGCCCCCCGGTCACCCCCGATCAGCTTGCCGCCGGTATAGCCGATGAGCAGCGGCAGCAGGTAGGTGATCATGGGACCGACCAGCTTGGCCAAGGTTTCATTGGGCAGCCAGCCAGTGGGGATGAAGAGGGCGGTGATGAAGCCCCAGGCGATGAAGGCGCCTATGTTGGGCATGACCATATTGGACAGGAAGCGTCCAAAATTCTGTATCTTGACTTTGGTATCCGGTGATAACATGTCGGGACCCCGTTTTAAGCCTGTGTGATTAAAAGTGGTAGTCGGGATGACGAGTTTTGCCGAACTCCCATCCCAGTCGTCTAAGCAACTTCAATCTACCAGCTTGTGATCAAATTAGGCTGAAAACGGGGTGTCTTGTGACCTGGATCTCAAATACCCCGACCTCCCCCCTCCCGACATAGTGATGACGATCACAGTCAGTCGCTGTATTTCGGCTACATTTCGATCTTCTCGCCTCTGGGTGTCAATTTTTTGTGATTGATGTCTCGTTTTGCGGTTTGCGCAAATACGGTGTCAATGTGACTGTCGTCACAAAATCAAGTTTTGCACTCAAATGAGTCATGATTTGTCGCCTCGTATTCGCAAGTAATGACGATGGATATGCCGCAGTTCATCGTTAATCACCAATGAATCATTTATTTTGTAACCCACTTTCAGTTTTTCCCCCGAGAGGTTCGGTTCCGACAAGGCCTCCTTTGACGCCCTGGCGGCGGATCCAGAGCCGATCCCGTCTCGCTCCTCCCTGCCGGTAGCGACGCAGGCAGGGGCCTGCGAGCGGGTCTCCCATTCCGCCTGCCCGCGGAGCGCAGCCATAAAAAAGCCCGCAGGATGCGGGCTTTTGCAGAGCAGACAAGCAGGGGGATCACTGCGCCTTGGGGGCCTCGTCGGCAGGCGCGGCATCGGCCTCGCTGGCAGGGGCCACCGGCGCCGGACCCGGCACCAGATCCACCGCCGGCTTGGCGATGAGGGAGCGGGTCTCTTCCACCGCTTCGGTCAGCTTCACCTCGATGATCTGGCCGAGCTCGTAGACCACCTCGGTCTTGTCCAGATAGACGCGACCGTTGTCCCAGTTGCACTCCAGTCGATCCTTGTTGTCGAGGATATGACGGGCAGGCATGAACACCACGGCGCCGTTCTCCTGCAGGCGCAGCTTGAGGCCGGCGCGCATCACGTCGATGATCTCGGCGTTGAACACCTTGTCGGTGCCCGCATCGGCCTTGAGGTAGCGCACATAGAGCCAGTCGCCGATGTCGCGCTCCACCATGCGGTGCAGGCGGCGGCAGGCGGTCAGGTGCTCGGTCAGCTCCAGGCTGGGGCGCTCACCCGGGGTCTTGCCGGCGATGACCGCCTTGAGCAGGCGATGGTTGACCATGTCGCCGTATTTGCGGATGGGGGAGGTCCAGGTGGCGTAGGCATCCAGACCCAGGCCGTAGTGGGCACCCGGTTCGGCGGACATCAGGGCATAGCTCTGGAAGCGGCGGATCTTGCCGTCCAGCCAGCGGGTGTCCAGGTTGTCTATCCAGCGTCGCAGGGCGCAGAAGCCGGAGAGGCTGGCGATCTCTTCCTTCTCGAACGGGGCCTCGGCGGTCTTGAGCAGCTCGATGGCGCCGTCCAGGGACTCCTCGTCAAAGCCGGTGTGGACGTTGAAGATGCCGTAGCCGACCTCTTTGCCGAGCACGCGGCCGGCGCAGATGTTGGCGGCGATCATCGACTCTTCCACCATGCGGTTGGCGATGCGGCGCGGCTCCACGTGGATGGCCAGCACTTCGCCGTCTTCACCCAGCTCGAAGTCGTAGTCGGGTCTGTCCGGGAACACCAGGGCGTGCTCGGTACGCCACTTGATGCGCGCCTCGGTCATCGCCTTCATCAGCGGCAGCTGGGCCAGCACGCCGGCGTCGATATCCAGCTGTTTGCCGTGTTCGGCCCAGTCGGAGACGTCGTCATAGCTGAGACGGGCATGGGAATTGATGCGGGCGGCGAAGAACTCGGTCTCCTCCAGCAACAGGCCGTCCTCGGCGATGAGCAGACGGGCGCACAGGGTGTTGCGCTCCTCGCCCTCTTTCAGGGAGCAGAGCTCGTCGGAGAGGGTGCGCGGGATCATGGGCACGTTGCGCCCCGGCATGTAGACGGTGAAGGCGCGCTGGGCGGCCTCCTTGTCCAGCTCGCTCCCCTCGGCCACATAGGCGGTCGGGTCGGCGATGGCTACCAGCAGCTCCCAGCCGTTCTCCAGCTTGGTGATGGCCAGGGCATCGTCCATGTCCTTGGTCTTGGCACCGTCGATGGTGAAGAAGGGAACCTGGGTCAGATCCCGGCGGGGCAGCTCTTCCTCTTCGATCACCTTCCACTCCGGCAGGTCCGCCGGTTCAATCTGGGCCAGGTTGTGGCGCGCCAGCACCACCCACCAGGGCACGTTGTGATCTTCCTGGGTGGCGATGAGCTGGGTGATCTCGGCGGAGAAGTTGCCGTCCACCAGGGCATGGCGCTTGAGGGTGGCAACCACCCAGTCCCCTTCCTTGAAGGATTTCTCGTCCAGACCCTTCTTGGCGCGGGCCTTGATGGCGTCCTTGATGAGGGGGTGGTCGGGCACCACGTTGAGGCGGTCGCGGAACATCTTGACGCGGCCGACGAAGCGGGTGACGGCCTGTTCCAGCAGGGCATCCGGCTCGGCCACCTCTTTCTCTTTTTCAGTGCGGATCAGGGCGCTCACCCGGTCACCGTGCATCACCTTCTTCATGTAGGGAGGCGGCACGAAATAGCTGGTCTTCTCATCGACCTCCAGGAAGCCGAAGCCCCGATCGGAGGCGCGGATCACACCCTCTTTCTTGGGGATGTTTTCGCGGATTTGTTGCTTGAGCTGGGCCAGCAGCGGATTGTCTTGGAACATAAATGGGGAACCTGAGTGGAGACCTGATGGTTAATCGCCCAGCACTATACGTTTTTACCCCCCCAAAGCCAAGGTGAATGGCCCCCTCAACGGGGTTGCAGTGCCCGTCGCCCCTGCTGGATCAGGCGCTGGGATATCTGCTTGTGCAGCCCCCGCTCCAGCACCCAGCGGTGCCAGTAGAGCTGCTCGACCAGGTGGTGATCCGGGTTGAGATCGAGCAGGCGCCCCTCTTCCAGTTGCTGGCGGATCTGCAATTCCGGGATGAGGCAGCAGGCCAGCCCCTGCTCCGCCATGGCGACGAAGGCCTCGGAGGATCGCACCGTGTGGCAGGGGTAGCCACCGGGGGGGAGGGCGAAATGACGGGCCATGTAGCTGATGTGCATGTCGTCGCGCTGATCGAAGGCCACCGCCGGCGCCTTGGCCAGGGCCGCCGCCGTGAGGCCGTTCGGGAAGTGGCGGGCGACGAAGGCGGGGCTGGCGGTGAGCAGATAGCGCATCTCGCCGAGTTCGTCGACGCAGCAGCCCGCCAGCGGCTGGGGTTGCAGGCTGACGGCGCCGAACGCCTGCCCCTCGCGCACCCGGTCCAGGGTGCGGCTCTCGTCATCCACCAGCAGGTTCAGCTCGATGGGGTATTGCTCCAGCAGCGGCGCCAGGGCGGGCAGGAACCAGGTAGCCAGGCTGTCGGCATTGACGGCGATGCTGACCCGGATGGGGGCCCTGGGCTCGTCGGGGGAGAGCTCGCCGGCCAGCTCCAGCTCCAGCTGGCGCACCTGGCGATAGTGGGCCAGCAGCTTCTGGCCGAGCTCCGTGGCCTGCAGCGGCTGGCTGCGAATGATGAGCGGCTCCGCAAACTGCTGCTCCAGCTGCTTGATGCGCTGGGAGATGGCGGACTGGGTGATGTGCAGGCGCTGGGCGGCACGCTCGAAGTTTTGCTCCCGGATCACCGCGTCCAGGGCCAGCAGCAGCTTGTAGTCCAGCGTCTTCATCAGCATTCCTTATGAAAAAAGGGAGTTCAGCAAGAATGCTACTCAAGGGCGCGCCAGAGGACAACCTGACCGCCCCCATGGAGGGGGCCCGTGCCCGGGGCCGCCCCTGTGAGATGTGACAGTAGCCCTGACATGAGATTCATAAGATACTCACCCGGTCCGTTTTTGCATGGGGTGGAAACGGACCATAGCGAGCGTCTTGAATCCCGGGCCGGTCCCGGGACTTTTTTTGCTCAGATGACGGCGAGCAGAGCATCCCCCGCCGGCCGGTAATGGCCCTGCAGGGGGCGATGAACGGCGCGGTCGAAACGCTCGTCCAGGTGGAAGCGGATACCGACTCCGCGCACGGCCCCCAGATCCACCGCCTGGCGATGGCCGAGGCGCTCGATGGGCAGGCCGAGGCGGCGGAAGATGCGCTCCACCGGCAGGCTGACCACGGCCACCAGCTCGCGGATCCCCTGCTCCCTGGCGAAGGCCAGCACCTCGCGGAAGATGACGCAGGTGAGTTCGCTGATGCCGTTCTCCAGGCGAGGGGCCCGGTCGGCGTCGATGGCGAGGCGGGTCAGCTCCCACACGTCGTTGCCGCGCGGGGGGGCTTCGCCAGCGAGGGCGGTGGGGAAGATGCTGGGCAGCATGTAATCCTGGGCGCAGCTGAGCAGGCGGATGCAGCCGCACAGCCCCTGTTTGTCTTCAATCAGCACCCAGTGGGTGTCGGGCTTGTCGAAGTTGTCCCGCTCCAGGCCACGGCGGGATTCCACGTCCCAACCGAGTCGATCGGAGAAGACGCGGTTGCGAAATCGGTAGAGCTCGTTTTCGACCTCCCATCTGGGGTGTTCTTTCAATTTTCCTTTGAAAACAAGCATTCATGTCTCTCCATTTCATGGTTAGGCGCTATAATCCAAGGCCTTGGCCAGGGGAGGCTTGCCTATGACACGCGACCAACTGCTTGAGTACCTGGAACATTTCACGCTGGTGACCGATGGCAACCGGTTGTCCGAGCTCATCGGCCGCTTCACCCTGGGAATGGGTTACGACTACTACCGTTTTGCCCTCATCCTGCCCATGTCGATGCAAAGGCCCAAGGTGGTGCTGTTCAACCAGTGCCCCGACTCCTGGGTACAGGCCTACACCCTGAACAACATGCTGGCCTGCGATCCCATCATCCAGCTCGCCCGCAGGCAGACCCTGCCCATCTACTGGAACCGGCTGGACGAGAAGGCGCGCTTCCTGCAAGAGGGGAGCATGGATGTGATGGGGCTGGCGGCGGAATTCGGGTTGCGCAACGGCATCTCGTTCCCGCTGCACGGGGCGGCGGGGGAGAACGGCATACTCTCTTTCATCACCCGGGAGCGGGCGTCGAGCGATCTGATGCTGGAGTCCTCGCCCATCCTCTCCTGGATGTCCAACTACATCTTCGAGGCGGCGATCCGGATCGTGCGCCAGAGCATGAGGGAGGACGATCCCCAGGAGCCCCTGACGGAGCGGGAGACCGAGTGCCTGTTCTGGGCCAGCGAAGGGAAGACATCGGGGGAGATCGCCTGCATCCTCGGCATCACGGAGCGCACCGTGAACTACCACCTCAATCAGGTCACCCGCAAGACGGGGTCGATGAACCGCTACCAGGCCATCGCCAAGGGGGTGAGCAGCGGCATCCTGCTGCCGAACCTGGAGCAGGTGGTGGTCACCAACTTCCCCTCCCTGCTGCAGTGAATACAGGCCCGGCGGCACCGGCTCGTCGCCTGGCATCCCCTCTGTCGCCATCACCGCTGTCCTGCGCCGTCCCATCCTGCCGCCGATTCTCGGGGCGGGGCTGTGACCCCACAATTGTCAGATCCTGCAATTGACAACCTTCTTTGTGTGGTTTCGGCCCGGTTTTCATCAGTTTTATGAATGCATCAGAAAATGAATGAATTTCTCTGATTACCCGCGCCCCCTTATAGTGCGTTTCTCTCTTTCACAGGAACGCATCCCCATGTTCGCCACCACCCTGCAAGGCTTTACCCTCGGCCTTGCCATGATCATCCCCATCGGGGCCCAGAATGCCTTCGTGCTGAGCCGGGGCATTCACCGCAATCACCACCTGCTGACGGCGACCCTCTGCTGCCTGTGCGACCTCGTGCTGATCGGCATCGGGGTGTTCGGCGGGGCCAACCTGCTGGCGGCCAGCCCGATCGGCCTGGCCCTGCTGACCTGGGGCGGCGTGCTCTTCCTCGGCTGGTTCGGTATCCGTTCCCTGCGCAGTGCCTGGCGCGGCCAGGAGGCGGCCCTGGCGGACTCGCCCCGGTTGATGGGGGTCAAGAGCGTGCTGGCCATGACCCTCGGAGTCACTCTGCTCAATCCCCACGTCTATCTGGATACCCTGATGCTGCTTGGCTCCTTCGGCAGCCAGTTTGCCGAGGAGCTCAGACCCGCCTTCGCGGCGGGGGCCATGCTGGCTTCTCTGGTCTGGTTCTACGGACTGGCGTTCGGGGCGGCCGCCCTCTCCCCCTGGCTTGCCCGGGGCCGGGTGCAGCAAGCCATTGATCTTGTTGTAGGTCTCATCATGCTGGTGCTGGCGGTCAAGCTGGCATTGGGTGCCATACCGGCCTCATGAGGCTATTTTTGTGCCGGGCTTCATAAAAATGAGTCCCGGTGCCATCTGCTGACATATTCGTCTGTTAAATTCCCGGCGCTGGTAAAGCGTTACTCATAATAAAAGGGAAAAAACAGTGAATAACACCATGAAGCTGGGGGCTATTGCCGCCATCGTGCTGCTGTCTGCCTGCAGCAACGAGAATGACAGCAAGGCGCAGCCGGGGACCGTCTCCCTGCGCCTGATCCAGACCTCTGATATCCACTCCAACGTGCTGGGCTACGACTACTACCAGAACAAGGAGGATCGCAAGTTCGGCCTCTCCCGCACCGCCCTGCTGATCCGCGCCGCCCGCGCCGAGAACCCCAACAACCTGCTGCTCGACAATGGCGACCTCATTCAGGGCACGCCGCTGGCGGACTACATCTTCGAGCAATCCGGTGCCGGCTATCTCGAGAAGCAGGCGCACCCGGTGTTCAAGGCGATGAACGAGCTGGGCTACGACGCGGGCAACCTGGGCAACCACGAGTTCAACTACGGCCTGGACTACCTTGGCAAGGTGCTGGCGGGAGCCGACTTCCCCTATGTGAACGCCAACGTGTTCGAGGCGGGGGCCTTCAAGCGCGATGCCAAGGGACAGATTGACTGGAGCGGCAACAAGTTCACCCCCTATCTGCTGCTGGAGCGCGAGGTGACCGATGACAAGGGTCAGCGCCAGCGCGTCAAGGTGGGCATCCTGGGTCTGACCCCGCCCCAGGTGCTGCAGTGGGACAAGCGTCATCTGGAGGGCAAGGTGGTGGTGGCCGACATGGTCGAGACCGCCAACCACTATGTGCCCGAGCTGCGCGCCAAGGGCGCCGACATCGTGGTGGTGGTGGCTCACACCGGCATCAATGCCAGCAGCTACGAGGCCATGATGGAGAACTCCGCCTGGCATCTGGCCAAGGTGAAGGGGGTGGACGCCCTGATGCTGGGCCACGCCCACAAGAACTTCCCCGGGGACTTCCCGGATCTGCCGGAGGTGGACAACCAGGCCGGTACCCTGAGCGGCATTCCCACCGTGATGCCCGGCTACTGGGGCAACCACCTCGGCATCATCGACCTCAAGCTGGAGCAGGTGGACGGCAAGTGGCAGGTGAAGCAGAGCCAGGCCAGCCTGCGCAAGATAGACGCCAGCGAAGGCAGTGCGGTGGATCAGCGGGTGGTGGACCTGGTGCAGGCGGATCACGACGCCACCAACCAGTGGCTGGACGAGCCGCTCGGCAAGATCACCTCCCCCATCCACAGCTTCTTCGCCCTGGTGCAGGACGACCCCTCGGTGCAGCTGGTGAGCGATGCCCAGCGCCGCCACGCGGAGCAGTTGCAACAAGACGGCCTGCTCAAGGAGTCCTACCCCATCCTGTCGGTGGCGGCCCCCTTCCGTGGCGGTCGCAACGGCATCAACGACTTCACCTACGTGGCCCAGGGTGACATCTCCCTGCGCAACGTCTCCGACCTTTACATCTATCCGAACACCCTGCAGGTGGTCGAGGTGAACGGTGCCACCGTCAAGGAGTGGCTGGAGATGAGCGCTGGCCAGTTCAACCAGATCGACACCGGCAAGACAGAGGTGCAGTGGCTGGTGAACGAGAGCTTCCCCACCTACAACTTCGATGTGATTGACGGGGTCAACTACGAGGTGGACATCACCCAGCCGGCCCGCTACAGCAAGGACGGGGTCAAGGTGAGCGACGGCCAGCGCATCAGCGGCCTCACCTTCAACGGCCAGCCCGTGGACCCGGCCCAGAAGTTCTACGTGGTGACCAACAACTACCGCGCCAGCGGCGGCGGCCACTTCCCGGGCATCGACGGCAGCAATATCGTCCATGAAGATCCCTTCGAGACGCGGGAGATCATCGCCCAGTATCTGAAGGCCCAGTCTGCGGACAACCCGGCCGGCTTCAGCCCGGCGGCCAACAACAACTGGCACATGAAGGCCCTGCCCGCCAACGTGGACGTGCGCCTCTACTCCTCGCCGACCGACGAGGCCAAGGCCCTGGCGGGGGCGGATCTGTCGTACCAGTCCACCCTGCCGATGGATGACGCCAAGCACCCCGGCTACGCCATCTACCGCCTGATCCGCCAGTAAGGCAGACGCTGGCAGCCAACAAAAAAGCCCTCGCAGTGCGAGGGCTTTTTCATGGGGCGCGGTGCCATCCTGCCCTGTCGTCTGGACTTGCCCGGTCGACGGGGCGGGAGGGCATCAGTAGTAGCCGGGATCGTCCGGATTGGGGCGGGTCTTGAAGCGGCGGTGCAGCCACATGTACTGCTCCGGCGCCTTGCGCACGGCGGCCTCAATTTCGCGGTTGGCGCGGCTGGCATCCGCCATGTCGTCACCGCTCGGGTAGTCCGCGAGCGGGGCCCCGATATGCAGGGTGTAGCCCTCCCGGGTGCGGATGTTGTAGCAGGGCAGGGTGACGGTGTTCTTCACCCGGGCCAGGGTGGCGGTACCCGTGATGGTGGCGGCCTGCTCCACCGCGAAGTAGGGCACGAAGACGCTGGCATGGCTGCCGTAGTCGTGATCCGGTGCATACCAGAGGGCGTCGCCGTTGCGCAGCGCCTTGATCATCCCCTTCACGTCCATCCGGTCCACCAGGTATTTGTTGGAGGCGCAGCGACCGTGGTACTGGGCGTACTCCAGCACCGGATTGGTGTTGGGGCGATAGACGCCGACCCCTGGGCGCACCAGGCCGAAGCAGCGGGCATTGAGCTCAAGGGTGAGGAAGTGGCAGGAGAGCAGCAGCATCCCCTGGCCCTTCTCCATGGCGTTGATGACGTGCTCTTCCCCTTCCACCTTCATCAGGCGGCGCATCCGCCAGTCTGGCCAGAACCAGGCCATGCCCACCTCGAAGATGGCGCAACCCACGCTCTCGAAGTTCTGCACCAGGAGGGCTTCGCGCTCATCCCGGCTGAGCTCGGGCATCGCCAGCTCCAGGTTGCGGCGGGCAATCTTGACGCGGGATTTCAGCAGTTTGCGGGCCAGGGTGCCGAGCTGGCGGCCCAGCCACATCTGGCTGCGCCAGGGCAGCAACACCAGCAGCCAGAGCAGGGAGAGGCCCAGCCAGCTCCCCCAGTAACGGGGATGGAACAGACGGGGTTCGAGGCGGGGAGCGTGTTCTTGGGCCATGAAGAGTCTCTTGTTCGCAAAGGCAAAGGGGGGAGTCCGACCGAACCGGGGGGCCTGTGTGGGGTGGCCCGGCGCGGATGCGGTCACTCGCATGTCGAGGATTCTATCCGAAAAGCGGGGGCGGGCGCGAATCGCCGTCATCTGGTCAGAGGGGGCATCAGGGCGCAGGGCCGTGCTTTTTTCACGCCCCGGAAAAGAGTGTGATAAAATCGCCCGCTGAATTTTTCAGGTTTTGAGAGCCGATACAGATGAAAATCACCCTGCCCGAGTTTGAAAAAGCCCGCATCCTGGTCGTTGGCGATGTCATGTTGGATCGCTACTGGCATGGCCCTACCGGCCGGATCTCCCCCGAGGCGCCGGTCCCCGTGGTCAAGGTCGAACACATCGAGGAGCGTCCGGGTGGCGCCGCCAACGTGGCGCTCAACTCCGCCGCCCTCGGCGCCCAGGCCGTGCTGCTGGGCCTGACCGGTCAGGATGAAGCCGCCGATGCCCTCGCCAGCCAGATGGCCGGGGTCAAGGTGGCCTGTGATTTCGTGCGCCTGACCGACTATCCGACCATCACCAAGCTGCGGGTGCTGTCCCGCAACCAGCAACTGCTGCGCCTCGACTTCGAAGAGGCCTTCCACGACGTGGATGCCAGCCTGCTGATGGGCAAGGTGGAGCAGGCGCTGCCCCAGGCGGACGTGATGATCCTCTCCGACTACGGCAAGGGTGCCCTCAACGATGTGCCCGGCATGATCCGGCGTGCCCGCGCCGCCGGTATCCCCGTGCTGGTCGACCCCAAGGGGACCGATTTCGAGAAGTACCGCGGTGCCACCCTGCTGACCCCCAACATGTCCGAGTTCGAGGCCGTGGTGGGCAAGGTGAAGGGGGAAGAAGACCTGGTCGCCAGGGGGTTGGAGCTGGTCAAGCGCTTCGAGCTGGACGCCCTGCTGGTCACCCGTTCCGAGAACGGCATGACCCTGATCCGCGAAGGGCAGCCCGAGCTGCACCTGCCGGCCCAGGCCCACGAGGTCTATGACGTCACCGGTGCCGGTGACACCGTCATCTCCACCCTGGCGACTTCCCTTGCCGCAGGCAAGAGTCTGGATGAGGCCTGCGCCCTGGCCAACACCGCCGCCGGCATCGTGGTCGGCAAGTTGGGGACCTCCACCGTGAGCCCGGTGGAACTGGCCAACGCCCTCTACACCGAGCAGGAGACCGGCTTTGGCGTCATGTCCGAGGCCCAGCTCAAGGTGGCCGTCCAGGCCGCCCGTCTGCGCGGCGAGAAGGTGGTGATGACCAATGGCTGCTTCGACATTCTGCACGCGGGTCATGTCTCCTATCTGGCCAATGCGGGCAAGCTGGGGGATCGCCTGATCGTGGCGGTGAACACCGACGAGTCCGTGCGTCGCCTCAAGGGGCCGGGTCGCCCGGTCAACCCGACCGAGCGCCGTATGACGGTGCTGGCGGCCCTGGGTGCCGTGGACTGGGTGGTCCCCTTCAGCGAAGACACTCCCCAGCGTCTGATCGCCGAGATCCTGCCAGACCTCCTGGTCAAGGGGGGCGACTACAAGCCCGAAGAGATCGCCGGTTACGCCGAGGTGACCGCCAATGGCGGCGAGGTGCGAGTGCTGAACTTCGAGGACGGCTGCTCCACCACCGACATCATCAAGACCATCCGCGAACGCGGATAAGCGTAAAACCCGGCCAAGGCCGGGTTTTTTGATGGGGTTGCCGGGTCGGTGACATGGCCGCTGCCTGGCAGGCCCCGACCAACGCACTTCCAGCGGCGAACAGAGATGAAAAAGGCGACCCCGGGGTCGCCTTTTCTCATGGTGTGCGCCTGGTTCAGGACTTCTTGGTGACCTGGGCGGCGGGCATCAGACCCTGGTTCACCTCTTCCAGATCCTTCTGCTCCAGGATACCGGCGGCCTGCTTGAGGGAGAGGATGCTGAGGATGTAGTTGTAGCGGGCCTCGGAGAGCTTCTGCTTGGCCTGATACAGCTTGCGGGTGGAGTCCAGCACGTCGACGATGGTGCGGGTACCCACCTCGTAACCGGCCTCGGTCGCCTTCAGGGCGCTGTCGGCGGAGATGACGGACTGGCTGTAGGCGCGGACCGAGCCGATGCTGGCGTTCACGTTGTTGTAGGAGGAGCGGACCGTGCTCTGCACCGAGCGGAAGCTGCGCTCGAGCTGTTCGCTGGCGGCCACGTAGTTGAACTGCGCCTGCTTGACCTGGGAGGTGGTGGCCCCGCCGGTGTAGATGGGCAGCTTGAAGTTCAGGCCGATGTTGCCCTGATTGCTGTTGCTCTCGGGGTTGCGGATCTCGTCCTTGTAATCGTTGTAACCGGCGTTCAGGCCGGCGCCCAGATCCAGGGTCGGTTCATGACCGGTCTTGGCCAGATCGATCTGCTCCTTGGCGATGTCCTTGCCGATGCGGGCGCTGTGCAGCTCCAGGTTCTTGTCCAGGGCCAGTTCCAGCCACTTGTCGGAGTTGAACGCGGTCTTCTGCGGGCTGAAGCGATCGGTGTTGAGCACGTCCAGTTGACGGTGGTCGATACCGGTCAGCTCGCGCAGGCTCTCGTAGCTGTTGTCCAGGGTGTTCTCGGCATTGATCTCGTCCGCCAGCGCCTGATCGCGCTCGGCCTCGGCCTCGTGCACGTCGGTGATGGCGGTCAGGCCCACTTCGAAGCGCTGCTGGGTCTGTTCAAGCTGACGCTCGACCGCGGTCTTGTTGGCACGCACGAATTCCAGGGTATCCATGGCCTTGAGCACGTCGAAGTAGGCTTGGGCGGTACGCAGCATCAGGTTCTGGTACTCGAGGTTGTAGGCCACGTCGGACTGGGTGGCGCTCTTCTCGGTCAGATCCAGGTTGACCCAGTTGCTGCGACGGTAAATGGATTGATCCAGGGTCACGGAGCCGGTAGCGCCCGTGTTGGTCATGGTGTCGTTCTTGTTTTGCAGGTAGTTCAGGCCGGCACCCAGGTTGATCTGGGGCAGCAGGGCTGCACGGGATTCGTTGATCTTCTCGAAGGCCTGGTCCCGCTTGGCCTTGGATTCCAGCAGCTGGGTGTCCTTGATCTGGGCCTGTTGGTAAATATCGAGCAGGTTTTCGGCATGAGCGGCGCCGCTCACACCCAGCATCACCATGACTGACAAGAGTGTTCTTTTCATATGATAGTTTTAACCTTTTGTATCAACCCAAAGCTGTCCGCTGGATGAAGGGGGGATTGTCACCGACCAAGCTTGATTTCAGCTTAACCACTCTACTATAAGCAGATTTCATTGCGAACTGTCTCTTTTCCAGCTGCGGAAACGTCAAGGTCCGGGGCGAGTTTTCTCGGCAACGCGCCTAGCCAAATGCCCTGTGGCTGCTAAAATCCTTCCCTCATCGTCGGCGAGAGCGAGTGAATGAATGTTCATTCATGCCCCCGAATATTATGGTCAAACCAAGCCAAGTCAAGCTGGCAGGAGTCTCGAATGTCACAGCAAGCCTTGCCTCAAACCTGCCACTACTCCAGCGATGATGTGAAAATCATTGAAAAATCAGCTGGATATAATGGCTTCTTCAAGGTGAATGTCTACCGCCTGCAACACAGGCTGTTTGCCGGTGGCTGGAACGCCCCCATCGTCCGGGAACTGTTCGAACGTGGCCATGCCGCCGCCCTGCTGCCTTATGATCCGGTGCGGGACGAGATCGTGCTGGTGGAGCAGTTTCGCATCGGCGCCATGGAGACCAGCGCCACCCCCTGGCTGCTGGAGCTGGTGGCCGGCATCATCGATGAAGGGGAGACCGCCGAGGCAGTGGTGCGGCGCGAAGCGGTAGAAGAGGCAGGGATCGAGGTGGGACGCTGCGAACACGCCATCAGCTATCTGGTGAGCCCGGGTGGCAGCACCGAGCGCATCGAGGTGTTCGTGGGCGAGGTGGATGCCAGTCAGGCCAAGGGGATCCACGGTCTGGCGGAAGAGGGGGAAGACATCCGGGTCCACGTGGTGAGCCGCGAGCAGGCCTATGCCTGGCTCAAAGAGGGGCGCATCGACAATGCCGCCTCCGTCATCGCCCTGCAGTGGCTGGCTCTCAATCACGGCGAGCTGCGGGCACGCTGGCTGGCGGGGCGCTGAGGTGACGCTCGTTCAGACCCGGGTCAGGTGCCCTGTGTCCGACTGGAACACTGTGCAGTGGGTCCACCCTTCATGGACCCTGATTGAGGGAGCCGCGACATGTCATTAGTCCAGAGCCCGATGAAGCGCTATGTGCCTGATTTGATGTCCTTGCAGCGTACCTGCGAGGTCAATTACATGGCGCTGATGAAACTGTTGCCGCCCGGTGGCAGCGTGGGTGCCGAGCGCCGCTATCAGGTCGGCAACGGCCTGCAGTTCCAGCTCACGGTGACCGAAGAGAGCCGCTTCACCAGCCAGGTGATCCTGGCCCAGCACAACCCCGAATTGCCGAGCTACTTGCAAGCCCGGATAGAGATTCGTTTGTATCATGATGTGCGAATGGCGGAAGTGTGTGCGGCGCAACAGATTTCAATGTTGCAACCACGTTATGATTATCCCAATCAAAAAATGCATCACAGGGATGAAAAGGAGCAGGTAAATCTATTCTTGGCCGATTGGTTGAGATTTTGTCTCAAACACGGCACCAGCCTGATTAACATCCTCTAGTCGAACCCATAAAAAAGAAGCGTGATTTTGGAAACAGAGCTACCTCAGGCGCCGGACGGCAGTGTGCGCCTGTTACAGATTACCGATACCCATCTCTTCGCCAGTGCCGAGGGGCGGCTGCTGGCCGTACCCACGGCGCAGAGCCTGGCCGCCGTGCTGGAGCGGGTGCAGGCCAACGAGCACCCGTTCGATCTCATCCTCGCCACCGGGGATCTCTCCCAGGATCACAGCCCGGAGTCCTACCAGCGCTTCGCCTCCATGATGGCCCCCCTGGCTCGCCCCATCTACTGGTTGCCCGGCAACCACGACGACGGCCCCCTGATGACCGAATACCTCCATGCGGCCGGCATCAGCGAGGCCAAGCAGCTGGTGGGGGATCACTGGCAGGTGATCCTGCTGGATACCCAGGTGCGCGGCAAACCCCACGGGGTGCTGGGGGATCACCAGCTGGCGGCCCTGGATCAGGCCCTGCGCCAGCATCCCGAGCGCCATGCCCTCATCGCCCTGCACCATCAGGCGGTGCCGGTGGGCTGCGCCTGGCTGGATCAGCACAACCTCAAGAATGCCGACGACCTGTTCGCCGTGCTGGCCCGCCACCCGCAGCAGAAGACCATCCTGTTCGGCCACGTCCATCAGGAGTTTGACGAGGTGCACCACGGAGTGCGGCTCATCGCCAGCCCCTCTACCTGCATCCAGTTCAAGCCGCTCTCCGACGGTTTCGCACTGGACGAATCCGGCCCGGGCTGGCGCTATCTCACCCTGCACCCGGATGGCCGGGTGGCGAGTCAGGTGTGGCGCCTGCCGCTGGGGCAGTTCGTGCCCGACCCCAATGCCACCGGTTACTGAGGGGTTGCCATGAAGCCCGTCCTGCTCTATCTGCACGGTTTCAATTCATCCCCCGGCTCGGCCAAGGCGCAGCAGATGGCGGCCTGGGTGGCAGAGAACAGGCCCGATATCGAGGTGGTGATCCCGGCCCAGCCCAACACCCCTGCGGCCGCCTGGGCTGCCATCGAGCAGGCCATCGCCGACCTGAAGGCCCGCCACGGCAGCGCCCTGCGACTGGGCGCCGTGGGCAGCTCCCTCGGTGGCTTCATGGCCACGCGAGTGAGCGAGATGTACGGTTGCCGCGCCGCTCTCATCAACCCGGCGGTGCGCCCCCACGAGCTGCTCTGCGACTACCTCGGCCCCCAGACCAACCCCTACAGCGGCGAACTCTATGAACTGCTGCCTGTGCACATGGACGAGCTGAGAGCGCTGGCGGTGCCGGTGACTGCTCCCGAGCGGCTCTGGGTGCTGCAACAGCAGGAGGACGAGGTGCTCGACTATCGCAAGGCGCTGGACGAATACCGCTTTGCCCGTCTCTCCTTGGAGTGCGGCGGCGATCACGCCTTCACAGGCTTCGAGCGCTACCCCGCCCAGATCGTCCGCTTCCTCGGGCTCTAGCCGTGCAGCCGCTGTTGGCCGCCTTCCTCGAACAGGTGCTGGCCACGGCCCAGGCGGGGCTCACCTACTCCCGCGATCCCTTCGACATCGCCCGCTTCGAGGCGCTGCGAGCGGCCACGGTGACGCTCATCGCCAGCCAGAGCGAGCTGGCCCCCGACGCCATCGGCGACTGGATTGCCCTCGACAGCGGCTATCCCACCCCCAAGCTCGATGTGCGGGCCTTCATTCAGAACGACGCGGGCCATGTCCTGCTGGTGCAGGAGCGCAGCGACGGCTGCTGGACCCTGCCGGGGGGCTGGTGCGACATCGGCGATTCGCCTGCGGACGCCGTGGTGCGCGAAGTGAGCGAGGAGACCGGCCTCGCCTGTCGGGCGGTGCAACTGCTGGCCCTGTTCGACAAGCTCAAGCATCCCCATCCCCCGCAGTTGCCCCACGCCCACAAGGCCTTCTTCCTGTGCGAGGTGACGGGGGGCGCTCTGCTTACCGACACCGATGAAACCAAAGGGGCGGGGTACTTCCCCATCGACGCCTTGCCCGAACTCTCCCGCCACCGGGTGGTGGCGTCCCAGTTGCGCACCCTGCATGACCATCTTTTACAAGGGCGGCGGGATACCCTGTTCGATTAACCGGTTCGCAGCCTGACACTGCGGCAAGGAGGCAGCATGATCACACGCATCGGCAATACCCCCATCCAGAAGAAACACAAGGCGAGCTGCCACTGCGGCGCCGTGGTGCTGGAGCTGACCCTGCCGGATGGCGTGGTGGATCCGCGCCGCTGCGACTGCTCCTTCTGCCGGCGGCGTGGGGCCATCGTCGCCTCGGTGCCGCTCTCCGGCATCCGCATCCTGCAAGGGGAGGCGGCGCTTCGCTGCTACCAGTTCAACACCCGCACCGCGAAACACTACTTCTGCAGCGTCTGCGGCATCTACACCCATCACCAGCGCCGATCCAATCCGGCGGAATATGGCTACAACCTCGCCTGTCTGGAGGGGGTCAACCCGTTCGATCTGGGAGAGGTGCCGACCCGCGACGGGGTGCATCACCCGGCAGATACCGTAGCCGATTGAACGCGAGGTGACTGCCCGACGGGTGGCAGGGAGGACGGGCGAGGTGTTGCCGTGCCACTCCCGTGACGACACCTCAGGGGGTCATCTGCCTGTGTAGCCCCCGCAATGGCTGTGTTAACCTTGCCCTGTCCGTCTCCCGGCGGACCCCGGCCTCTCTCTTCATTTCATCTCTGCCAACAGGGGGCACACCCGTGACGACTGCTTCAGCGCTGCCGGATCTGATCCTCGGGGCCTCGCTCTACTTTCCGCCCCTGTTCAAGGCCGTGCTGCTCGGCCTGCTGGGCTGGCTGCCGCTGCACCATCTGCTGCGGGACTGGCTCTACGGCGGCGAGGTCTGGCACCCCCTGCTGATGGATCTCTCTCTCTTCATCCTCGCCGTCAGCGGCGCCCTATGGATATTGCTACATGGCTAAATCACCCCTTGCGACCCTCAAATACTTCTCCACCCTGCTGGTCTTTGCCCTGGCGCTGGTGTCGCTCTGGTGGCTGTGGAACGACTACATGCAGGGTCCCTGGACCCGGGATGGCAAGGTGCGGGCCGAGCTGGTCAGCATCACGCCCCAGGTGTCGGGCAAGATCGTCAGGATAGGGGTCAAGGACAACCAGCTGGTGAAGGCGGGGGACCTGCTCTTCACCCTGGATCCCGAGCCCTATCGCATCGCGCTGGACAACGCCAGCGCGGCCCTGGCCAAGGCCAGGTCGGATCTCGACAAGGCGGAGCACGAGGCGAACCGTCGCCAGAGCCTCTCCCGCACCGTCATCTCCGCCGAGGCGGTGGATGAATCCAGGCTCAATGCCCAGGCGATGAAGGCGGCCTATGAGGTGGCCCAGGCCAATCTGGAGCAGGCCAGATGGTCCCTTGCCCGGACCGAGGTCCATGCAGCGAGCGACGGCTACATCACCAACCTGCAGGCCAGGGTCGGCAACTACGCCACCGCCGGGGTGCCCCTGGTGGCCCTGATAGACACCCACTCCTTCTATGTGCAGGGCTATTTCGAAGAGACCAAGCTCAGGCACATCGCCCCCGGCAAACCGGCCGAGGTGGTGCTCTACAGCGGGGATCGGGTACTCAGGGGGGAGGTGGAAAGCATAGGGCGCGCCATTCACGATCAGAGCCTGGAAGGCAGTGAGGGGCTGCTGCTCGACGTCAAGCCGAACGTGCCCTGGGTGCGCCTGGCCCAGCGGGTGCCGGTGCGGATCAGGCTGCTGGCGATTCCCCCGGATCTGGTCTTGATCGCGGGCACGACCTGTACCATCACCATAGGGGACTAGAGTGATCCCCTCGCTCTGGCGCCAGACCCCCTGGGGCAAGGCCAACGGCGGACAGTGGCGCTACGCCCTGCGCAATGCCCTGGCCATGTGCCTGTCGCTCTGGCTGGCGTTCGTGCTGCAACTCGACTCTCCCTACTGGGCCATGACCTCCGCCGCAGTGGTGAGCTTTCCCACCGTGGGGGGCGTCATCAGCAAGAGCCTGGGGCGGGTGGTGGGCAGCCTCATCGGCGCCATGGCGGCGGTGATGATCACCGGCCTTGGCATCGGTGATCCCTGGCTCTTCAGCCTGCTTATCGCCCTCTGGCTGGGGGGTTGCACCTACATCTCCAACCACCATCAGAACAACGTCTCCTACGGTTTCGCCCTGGCGGGCTATACCGCCGCCATCATCGCCTTCTCCTGCGTCAACCTGACCGACCCGCAACATATCTTCGACATCGCCCAGGCCCGGGTGAGCGAGGTGATCGTCGGCATCCTCTGCGGCGGCCTGATGATGATGATCCTGCCGAGTTTCTCCGATGGCGAGACCCTGCTGGACTCCCTTGGCAAGAGCCAGACCCGGCTGCTGGAACATGCCCAGCTGCTCTGGCTCGGGGAGACGGGCGCCGATGTGCGCACCGCCCACGAGGGGGTGATCGGTCAGATCCTCACCCTGAACGTGCTGCGCATCCAGGCAGTCTGGAGCCACCACCGCCTGCGCCGCCACAACCAGTTGCTGAACTATCTGCTCCATCGCCAGCTGAGGATGGTCAGCCTCATCTCGGGGCTGCGCCGCATGCTGCAACACTGGCCAGAGGACGCCGTCGACCCGGCCCCCATGCTGGCCGCCGTGCTGCGGGAGCTGGGACAGGGGGGCTGCGACAAGCTGCGCATTGCCCGCCTGATGGCGCCCTTCGTGGCCCGTTCGGGGGATGATTATCGCTGTCAGGCCTTCTGGCTGCGGCTGCGCCACTTCTGCTGGAGCTACCTGGAGTGTCAGCGCTGGCTGGAAAGGCTGGCCCGCCACGATGGCCAGGAGTGGCCGGCGCCACCGCGCCACAGCTCTCTGACCAGCCACACCGACGGCCTGGAGGCGGCCTACAACGGGGGGCGTACCTTCCTCTGCGTGATGCTGGGCTGCACCTTCTGGATCCACAGCCAGTGGGATGCGGGCGCTGCGGCCCTGACCCTGCTCGCCATCTGCTGCGTGCTCTATTCCGCCACCCCGGCCCCGGCCAAGGGGGCCCAGACCATGCTCAAGGCCATCGTGCTGCTCAGCTTTATCTGCTTCGGGGTCAAGTTCGGGCTGATGATCCGCATCGACGACTTCTGGATCTTCTGCGCGCTGCTGTTCCCCGCTCTAATCACCCTGCAACTGCTGAAATTGCAGCGACCCCAGGGGGCGGCGCTCTGGGGCCAGCTCATCGTGCTGCTCGGCTCCTTCCTCGCCATCACCAATCCGCCGAGCTACGACTACCTCGCCTTCGTCAACAGCAGCCTCGCGCAGGCACTGGGGGTGATGAGCGCAGGGCTGGCGTTCCAGCTCCTGAGGCCCAGCTCGGATCGGCGCAAGAGCCGCCGCCTGATGCACCGTCTGCGGCGGGATTTCGTGGACCAGCTGGCCCCGTCCCCGCATCAGAGCGAGGGGGAGTTTGAATCCCGGGTCTATCACGCGGTGAGCCAGCTCAGCCAGAGTCAGGATCAGGGGGCCCGGCTCTGGGTGCTGCGCTGGGGCGTGGTGCTGCTCAATTGCAGCCATATCGTCTGGCAGCTCAGGCTCTGGCGCAGCCGGGATCCGGCCCTCTATCTGGTGCGGGACGGCTGTCTGCGCTGCCTGAAAGGGATTCTGACCGAAGGGGGCGTGCAGCATGAGACCCTGGGGCGTACCCTGGCGGAGCTGGAGCGCATCAGCCAGGGGCTGGGGGAACATGCAGACCCGGCGGCCCGGGCACTGGCGGGGCTGGTGTGGCGACTCCACTGCTCCCTCTCCCAGCTTGTGCAGGCCCTGCCCGGGGAACCCGCCTGATCCCGGGCGGGGAGGCCGGAGCCCCTCTGGATCACCCTTTGCGAGCGCCCCATTTGTCCCGGGCCCTCCCAGCGAGTAAGATTCCCCCCAAACGTCAATTCGCAAGGCCCTCCATGTCCACTCAATACAATGCGGATGCCATTGAGGTCCTCAATGGCCTTGAACCGGTGCGTCGCCGCCCCGGCATGTACACCGACACCACCCGGCCTAATCACCTCGGCCAGGAGGTCATCGACAACAGCGTCGACGAGGCGCTGGCGGGTCACGCCCGCAATCTGGAGGTGATCCTGCACGAGGATCAGTCCCTCGAGGTGATCGACGACGGTCGCGGCATGCCGGTGGACATCCACCCGGAGGAAGGGGTCTCCGGCGTGGAGCTGATCCTCTGCAAGCTGCACGCGGGGGGCAAGTTCTCCAACAAGAACTACCAGTTCTCCGGCGGCTTGCACGGGGTGGGGATCTCCGTGGTGAACGCCCTCTCCGATCGGGTCGAGGTGACGGTGCGCCGGGACGGCCAGGTCTATGACATCGCCTTCGAGCGGGGCGACAAGGTGTCTGATCTGACCATCACCGGCACCTGCGGACGCCGCAACACCGGCACCCGGGTGCGCTTCTGGCCAGAGGCGCGCTACTTCGATTCGCCGCGCTTCTCGGTCTCCAAGCTCGAGCACCTGCTCAAAGCCAAGGCCGTGCTCTGCCCGGGCCTCACCATCAAGTTCCTCGACAAGAACACCGGCATCAAGCTTGAGTGGTGCTACGAAGACGGCCTCAAGGATTACCTCATCGATGCGGTCAAGCAGTTCACCTGCCTGCCGGAGCAGCCCTTCGTCGGCTCTTTCAGCTCCGAGCAGTCGGCGGTGGACTGGGCCCTGTGCTGGTTGCCGGAAGGGGGCGAGTGCCTCGCCGAATCCTATGTGAACCTCATTCCCACCGCGCTCGGTGGCACCCATGTCAACGGCCTGCGCCAGGGGCTGCTCGACGCCATGCGCGAGTTCTGCGAGTTCCGCAACCTCTTGCCCCGCGGGGTCAAGTTGACCCCGGAAGACATCTGGGATCGCTGCGCCTACATCCTCTCCATCAAGATGCAGGACCCGCAGTTTGCCGGCCAGACCAAGGAGCGACTGTCGTCCCGCCAGAGCTCGGCCTTCGTGTCGGGCGTGGTGAAGGATGCCTTCAGCCTTTACTTGAACAGCAACACTGAGCTGGCCGAACAGCTGGCGGAGCTCTGCATCTCCAGCGCCCAGCGCCGGATGCGCGCCGCCAAGACGGTGGTGCGCAAGAAGATAACCCAGGGCCCGGCCCTGCCCGGCAAGCTGACCGACTGCGGCTGCGCCGATCCCATGCAGGGGGAGCTCTTCCTGGTGGAGGGTGACTCCGCGGGCGGCAGTGCCAAGCAGGCGCGCGACCGCGAGTTTCAGGCCATCATGCCGCTTCGCGGCAAGATCCTGAACACCTGGGAGGTGGAGGCCGGTCAGGTGCTCGCCTCGCAAGAAGTGCACGACATCTCGGTGGCGATCGGGCTCGACCCCGATTCCGACGACCTCAGTGGCCTGCGCTACGGCAAGGTGTGCATCCTCGCGGATGCGGACTCGGACGGTCTGCACATCGCCACCCTGCTCTGCGCCCTCTTTGTGAAGCACTTCCGCACGCTGGTGGAAAAGGGCCATGTCTATGTGGCCATGCCGCCCCTCTATCGTATCGACATCGGCAAGGAGGTCTTCTACGCCCTCGACGAGGACGAGAAGAACGGCGTGCTGCAACGGGTCGAGGCCGAGAAGAAGAAGGGCAAGGTGATGGTGACCCGATTCAAGGGGCTGGGTGAGATGAACCCCAAGCAGTTGCGGGAAACCACCATGGATCCCAACACCCGCCGCCTGGTGCAGCTCACCATGGGCGCGGAAGGAGGGGCAGAAGGGGAAGATGGGGACGAGACCCTGCAACTGATGGACATGCTGCTGGCCAAGAAGCGCGCCGGTGATCGCCGCGAATGGCTGGAAGAGAAGGGCAACCTCGCCATCATCTAAAGCGAGTCGCAAGTACCCCGGCCCTCCCCTTCGCAAGGGGAGGGGGCCAAGCCTCTCCTCCCCCTCATGGAGGGGGAGGTTGGGAGGGGGTCTTGTGATTCACCGTCGGCCCCCTGCCGACCTGCATTTCCGGCGTGCCCTCTGAGGGCGTGCCATAGCAAGAGAACAACCTTATGAGTGATGCTATCGAGCTCAGTCTGGACGGGGTCGAGCGCCAGCCAATGCGCACCTTTACCGAACAGGCTTACTTGAACTACTCCATGTACGTCATCATGGATCGGGCCCTGCCGCATATCGGCGACGGCCTCAAGCCCGTGCAGCGGCGCATCATCTACGCCATGAGCGAGCTGGGTCTGTCGGCGCTGTCCAAGCACAAGAAGTCAGCCCGTACCGTGGGTGACGTGCTGGGTAAATATCACCCCCACGGCGACAGCGCCTGTTACGAAGCCATGGTGCTGATGGCCCAGCCCTTCTCCTACCGCTACCCGCTGGTGGACGGCCAGGGCAACTGGGGTGCGCCGGACGATCCCAAATCCTTCGCCGCCATGCGTTATACCGAGGCGCGCCTGTCGCGCTTCTCCGAACTGCTGCTCTCCGAGCTCGGCCAGGGCACGGTGGAGTGGACGCCGAACTTCGACGGCACCATGAAGGAGCCCGTGGTGCTGCCCGCCCGCCTGCCGCACATCCTGCTCAACGGGGTGACCGGCATCGCGGTGGGGATGGCGACCGACATCCCGTCCCACAACGCGCGGGAAGTGGCCCACGCCTGTGTGGAGCTTTTGGATAACCCCAATGCCGGCCTTGATGCCCTGATGGCCCATGTGCAGGGACCGGACTACCCGACCAACGCCGAGATCATCACGCCCCGCGACGACATCCGCAAAATCTACGAGACCGGCAAGGGCTCCATCAAGCAGCGGGCGGTGTGGAGCGAGGAAGATGGCGACATCGTCATCACGGCGCTGCCTCATCAGGCCTCCGGCGCCAAGATCATGGAGCAGATTGCCGCCCAGATGGTGGTCAAGAAGCTGCCGATGGTGACCGATCTGCGGGATGAATCGGACCACGAGAACCCGACCCGTCTGGTGATCGTGCCGCGCTCCAACCGGGTGGACGTGGAAGGGCTGATGGCCCACCTGTTCGCCACCACGGACTTGGAGAAGAACTACCGGGTCAACCTCAACATCCTGGGTCTGGACAACCGGCCCCAGGTGAAAGACCTCAAGACCATCCTCACCGAGTGGCTGAGTTTTCGCCGCGAGACGGTGCGCCGCCGCCTGCAGTATCGCCTCGACAAGGTGCTGGCTCGCCTGCACATCCTCGAAGGCTTGCTCATTGCCTACCTCAACATCGACGAGGTGATCGAGATCATCCGCACCGAGGAGGAGCCGGGCCGGGTGATGATGGAGCGTTTCAATATCAGCGAGACCCAGGCCGAGGCGATCCTCGAGCTCAAACTGCGCCACCTGGCCAAGCTCGAAGAGTTCAAGCTGCGTGCCGAGCAGAATGAACTGGCGGAAGAGCGCGACAAGCTGGAACTGATCCTGGGTTCCGAGCGCCGTCTCAGCACATTGCTCAAGAAAGAGATCCTGGCGGATGCCGAGAAGTACGGCGACGATCGCCGCACCCCGCTGGTGGAGCGCGCCACCGCCGTGGCCCTGACCGAGAAGGAGCTCACCCCGAGCGAGCCGGTGACCGTGATCCTCTCCGACAAGGGGTGGGTGCGCGCCGCCAAGGGCCACGACGTGGACGTGGAGGGCCTCTCCTACAAGGCGGGAGATGGCTATCTGGCCCACGCCCATGGCCGCAGCAACCAGCAGGCGGTGTTCCTCTCCACTCTGGGGAGAACCTACTCGCTGGAGGCCCACACCCTGCCCTCCGCCCGCAGTCAGGGCGAGCCGCTCACCGGTCGCTTCGCGCTGGGGGCCGGTGAAGAGGTGCGCCATCTGGTGATGGGCAATGAAGGCGAGCCGTACCTCATCTGTTCTGACGCCGGTTACGGCTTCGTCTGCAAATATGACGACCTGATCGGTAAGAACAAGAACGGCAAGGCGCTGCTCACTGTGCCGGAAGGGGGCATCGTCATGGCGCCCCAGAGGATAGGCGCGCCGGACACGGATCTCTGCATGGCCATCTCCAACGAAGGGCGCATGCTGCTGTTCCCGCTCAATACCCTGCCGGTACTCGGCAAGGGCAAGGGCAACAAGCTCATCAGCATCCCCTCTGCTCGCGTGAAGGCGCGGGAGGAGTTTATGGTGATGGCGGCCGTCATCCCGCAGGGCCAGTCGGTCACCCTGTTTGCCGGCAAGCGCAAGCTGACCCTCAAGCCGTCCGATCTTGACTACTACCGCGGTGAACGCGGCCGCCGTGGCGCCAAGCTGCCCCGCGGCTTGCAGCGGGTGGATCGTATCGAGATTGAAACCGTCGTCGGCGCCGAGTCGGCAGCCGGGGAAAATCAGGAAGGGTAATTAATAGAAAGGGCGCGAAAGCGCCCTTTCTAACTGAATAAATTGTCCTGTTTAGATGCCTTATGGAGGGGATATGAGTCAGGTTTTTAGAGTAGTTAATCAATACTATGATGATTTTGAATCTTATCGCCATGTTTTTAAATTAGGGAATTTTCGTTTCTTGACGTGTATTTTTCTCATGCTGCTTTTAATTGTTTCTGTCTTATGGCGACTGCAAGTGATATCGATTTCATTTATCAATGTAGATAATTCAGTTAAAACGTCTTTTGTGTTTATTCTTGAGTTTTTGTTTGTTTTTTCTTGTTTTAGTTTAAATGATTTGAGAGATAAGCAGGTAGTGTCTAATATGCAGAGAAAATTAAAAACAAATGAAAAAAGAATTGAAAAACTAAAGTCTCTTTGGCTGCAAAAAACTATAGATATAGAAGTGAATGAATACCTGTCATTAGCAACAGAGTTAGACTCTATGCTGGTATTACGTAAAAAGCATAGTGGAAGCTATCTATCATCACTAGTAAATGTCATGCCGTTTATCTACTCGTCTGATTCAAAGAATAGAATATTAGCATTATTTATAGCAGCATCTGCCGCGACCGTATCCTTAAGCATAGCCGCAGGTGCTAATATAAATGATGTATTTTTGGTTATTAATGAGCTTGGTGGCGCTCAGATATTAAAATATGTTTTTCTGGCGGTTTTTATTATTTTTGCAATGGTGATGGGGATTAAATATACGGCGTGGATGATATGCACTGCGCTATATTTGATGTCGGACAAGTTAAAAAACATTAATGATGTAGATGAGTTTAGAGTTAGCCTTTTCATTAGGCAGTTATTAGCTTCTCACACATTGAAAAAGGCTAAGGTTATGGCTGTGGATATATTAAGGCCATGAACTTTCGCGTGCTTGAAGACAGTTGATAATTTTAAAAGGCGATTAGGGTCGCCTTTTGATCTGTAAAATATCTGATTATGTAAATACTTTACCGATGGTTTCATTTTATATAATTTACTTATCAAGTAAATTCCCTTCAATACCAAGTATATCAGCTACATCTGACAGGCGTTTCTTTGAAAACATCCAGCCAAAACCCCCTGACCTTAACTTAATACACTTCCCATTAATTTCCGACAAGTCATCTTTGAAGGGCCGTAGGTCTGATTAGCGAAGCGTCATCAGACGTTCGCGAAAAAAGCTGCCGCCATGCTGCGGGCACGCCTACGGCTCTCTCTATCCATGGCCAGCCTGTGTATTGCGTGCATCAGGTGCCTGTGTGGCTGCCAAGCAGCAGCATCAGGCTAAACAGCAGCCAGTCATTGATGATGTGTGAGCCGGTCGATACCCAGATGTTTTTGGTGATGATGTAGCCACTGAGCAGCACGATGCGGGCCGTGCCGATCACCAGAAAACATTGCAGAAAATTCCAGTCATAAGTGGGCAGGTGCATGGCCCCGAAGATAAGGGCAGTCGATAGCCAGGCGATGAGAATGGCGGACTTGCGGGTCAGGCCGAGCTTCTGGTGACAACACCAGAGGATGGCCAGAAAAGGCAGGATGGAGATCACCTCCTCGCCGAAGAGCTGGGGCGCCGTCTTGAGATAAAAGAGGATACGCGCCGTATTGGACGCCTCTGCCAGCATGGCGTTGACCGGGTTTGCATTCAGCTGGAACAGGTGCTGCATGATCATGGCAACGGCGATTGAGACCAGTATGTTGATGCCGGTAATCGCCAGCATCAAGAGACAATCCCGCCGCGTCGGCGTTCGAAACAGTGAGCGCCACCCTTTTCCCGCCACCATGGCGAGCACGGCCAGAGGAATGAGAGGGAACAGGAGGGCGGGCACAAAGCCCCCTGAGGTGGTCTTGAAAAAGTCGATGGGGGCGGAGAGTGCCGCAAACCCCAGGATGACCCCCAGCAGGATGAGTGCCCAGCCACGGGCAGACGGGGTGTGAGGATCCTGGCGATAGAGGGGGAAATCCCCGGCGCTCTTGCGCTCGAGCCCGAGGCGCTCACTGTCATTCAATACCGGCAATGCTGTAGGTTGATGCTCACCCATGGTGATCCTCGGGATGTCTATCCGTTGCTGTGCAGACAACCCTACACCAGAAAGGGGGGAAAGGGGCGCCGCTGGGTACAACAAGCCAGGGGAATGGCACCGCCGCCAATCAGTTGTCGAAGTTCCACTCGATGGGCAGCTCAAGATCGAAAACAAGCTGATCCCCGTCGAGGGTGAAGGCCACGCTGGTCTGGTGCTGGTCGTATTCGTCGATAAGGCGGCAGCTCTCGGAAAAGTTGGATTCGTAGCCGAGGCGAGCAGTGCCGCCGGTGCGAGCCTCGTCGAGTTCCACCCCCAGCACCCGCAGGGGCTCCTTCTGGCTGAGCTTGACCCGGCTGTCACCCACATCCACCAGCCGCTCCAGCAGGGGGAAGAAGTCCTGCTTGTTGGCCTCGATGGCCCGAGCGATGGCCTGCTCCAGTTCGGTGGCGCTGGCAAGGGCGGGATCCAGCGTGTAGCGGGTCTGGATGCTTTCCTGAGTCATATTGTGCTCCTTGGGGCAATGAACCTGCGTCGGCCATCAGCACGATAGGCGGTGAACAAGGTGTGCCTAGCCATTAAATAAGGTGGTGATTCATTCTGGTGGATAAAACCATCATAAAAAACCGATGAAGGCAGTATATTGCTTCTCGTCAGGCGGGAATGCGGCCATTGCGCACCAGGGCCCGGCGGATATTTTTGCACATCTTGCCGAAGCGGTTGAGCTCGTCGAAGCTGGGCGGGATGCCGCGATCGATCTGATATTGCCAGTAGCAGAGGTCCGTATCCACCAGCTCCATCAGCTTCTTGGGGCAGCCGATGCAGGTGTTGTCCGGCCCGCATTTGAAGGTATCCGGATGATAGAGCGGAAATTCCGCCTTCACGGCGTCGATGATCTGCTGCATGGCTGTCATGCGGTCCGGCTTTCTGCTCACGGTCTGGCTCCCCGGCGGCTTGTATGGGGGAGTCATTATATCCCTGACAAAATGTGGGCCAATGACGCTTAGGAGGTAGTCCGACTTGCGTGCAAGCCACTGCGCCCCGGATCCTGCGCCTGCTTCCCCCCTGGTGGTCTCTTTTGTCAGGCGCCGTTTCGGGTCATGATGAAAGCCCCGAACGAACCACTTTTTGACTGGCCCCTCTGGAGGTGCGATGAGACCCTGTGCCCTGCTGTTGCTTTTCCCCCTGGTGTGCCAGGCCGAGGCCAGCCCGAGTGAACCCGTGCAGGAAGGTACCCTGGCCAATCAGCAGTTGATCCGGGATGCCATGGTGGGGGTCGCATCCTGGGTGGCCACCAAGGGGTGTGACGCGCCGGAGCGCTTCGTGCCCGTGGTACTGCAACTTCCCGAGGGGGAGCCGGGCGGTCGCCACTGGCAGGAGCGCTGGACGGTGACGGGCTGTGGCAACAACTATCCCGTAGTGATCGATTTTCGGGAGACCGGGATGCAGAGCGCCATGTGGACCATTGCCCGATAGGGTCGGCGCCGCCATCTGCGCGCTGTAAAGATGACAACGCCCGGCAAGCCGGGCGTTGGAACAGGGTGAAGGGGAAAGCCCGTCATCAGAAGTCGTGGTAGAGGGGCCAGCCGAGCAGGGGGTGGCGGATCCCGGCGCGCATCTCCATGTTGTCGAGCTTCTCCGGCGAGGCGTCCTCTTTTTGCAACTGCTGGTACTGACGCACAAACCCCAGGGTATGCAGCAGGTTGGGCACAAAGCCCGGGCTCAGCTCCTGACGCAGGGCGGCGGCCATGTCGGCGGGCAGCGCATTCAGCATCAGGGTGAGCTGGGCGGCGAGGTAGTCGGTGTCGTACCAGCCCTCGTCGAGCTCAATCTCCCGCGCCAGCTTGCGCTTGAGATCCTGTTTCACCTTGAGGGGGGCGGCGCCACTGCCCTTGCCGCAGAGGATGCGGTAGAGCAGCGCTTCGGCCAGCTTGTCCTCCATGGTGGGGTGGTCGCTCTCGCAGGCGAAGAAGTGCTGGTCGATGAGTTCCATCAGGCGGCTCTTGTTGTGCTCGGTCAGCGCCTTCTCGTACTCCTGCCACCCTTGCCACTCCTCCGCATCGGGGGGGCTGGAGATCTTGTCCAAGAGCCGCGCATCCACGTCACCGTAGAGGCTGTTGCCAGCCTGCTTGGGGCTGACGGTGATGAGCATGGACCAGCCCTTCTGGAACGGCTTGATGGGGCCTTCCGGTGCCTGCAACAGGGCCAGGGCCTTGGCCGGATCCCGTTGGGATAGCTCCTGCAGGCCGAGGCTCACCACGCCGATGACGTCGTGGGCCGCCTGCTCCAGCAGGTGCATCTTGTACTTGTTGTAGTACTTGTCGGCGAATTTGAGGCTCATCAGCACCGCCTTGCCCTTGATGGCGGCGAGCTGCTGCTGACTCAAGAGTTCGTTGTCGCGGCCAAAGCGCAGCACCTGGGTCAGAAAGGGGCCCTGGTTGGCATCGCGAATGACTAACTGCATGAATGGGCTCCTTAATCCAGAAAGCTGAACATGTCGTCGACGTCACCGTACTCGTCTTCCTCGACCTTGTTCTTCTCTTTGGCCTGCATCACCAGCTCGGCGGCAAACTTGTTGATGATGCCGTCCCAGGTGGAGTGCTCGTTGCGCAGCAGCGACTTGATGGATTTTTCCACCTCGGGGGCCAGCTCGCGAATGAGCATCAAGAGGCTGCGGGGGTCGTCCAGCGCATAGTCGTGGCTGTCTTCGGCCTGCTGGCGCTCGCTGTAGCGCAGGGACTCTTCGAGATCTTCCTCTTCGGCGTGCAGCACGTCGCGATAGCCTTCGTCCTCTTCATAGCGATCGCCGCGATAAAACTCGATAAAGGGGATGGCGAGATAGAAGAGACCGGCCGGATCCTCGGCCACGCACTCGAGGATCTCCCGCTGCTTGGCTTCGTTCTCCTGGGTGCGGATCAGGTAGTTGAGGAAGTCGAAGGTGTGCTGTTGCAGCTCGTCGGCGTTGTTCTTGATCGCCTCTTCCCAGTAGAGGGGCTGCTGGCAGACGATGTCGCGGATCCGCTCCGGGGTCATCAGCTCGGAGATGATGGAGGGGAAGGAGATGTCGTGCTGGCCGTTGATCTGGGTCAGGGTAACGATATCAATGTTTTCAATCACTTCTGCCAGCTGGTCGTCAGACATGGTCTTGGCGATCAGCTCGAACTTCTCGCTGGCCTGCTTCGGCTCGATGACGGCCAGCTCTTTGATCTCGATGGCGGTAATTTCTATCAGACTGTTGCTCATGCCTTGCCCCAATTAGAAACGGACTTCGTCGTACATATCCTGATCGCCGTCGTCATCACCATAGCGGTCACTGCCGCCGTGGTAGTCGGCGTCGGCATCTTCCCCGTCTTCCTCTTCTTCGTCCCGCAACTCATAGTCGTCATCACCGCGGTGGCTGCCGCGGGGCAGCGGGTTGTCCAGCAGGAACAGCACGGCGCAGGCCTCCATCAGCTGATCTTCGCTCTGTGCCCGCACCGCCTTGACCAGCGGCAGGATGGCGTTGTTGAAGCCGACGCTCACCTTGAACTCGTCCCAGGAGGGTTGCTCACCGCTGGCGAGCCACTTGTTCCACTGCGACTTGGCCTTGGGCGGGAACTGCACCCGGCCATAGAGGGCGAGCGGCAGGTATTCGGGCATGAACTCCAGCATGCTCATGTCGGCCAGCAGCAGGGCCTTCATCTGGTCGGTGAACTGCTCGAGCCCCTTGGGGTCATCCTGATCCCGGTAGGATTCGATGTTCTCGCTGGCATCGCTTTGCAGGGCCTTGAGCCGTGCCTGGTCCCATTTTTTTTGCATAGTCGCTCTTCTTGCCTGGTGGCTCAGGGGTAGAACTGGTCCCACATCTCCTGCATGGCAGCAGCGGGATCGGTCACGATGACGTTGTTGAAATCCTTGATAAAGGCGGCCCGCTGTTTCGGATCGGACAGCACTTCATAAGCCTGCTTTACCTGGTGCAGCCTGAGGGCTGCCTGCTCTTTCTCTTCTTCGCTCGCCCCGTGCAGCTTGTCGGGGTGGTACTGGTTCGACAGCCGTCGATAGGCTTTTTTGATGTCGTTTTCACTGGCATTGGACTTGACGCCCAACACCCGGAAGTAGTTGTTCATGACGGATCCTGCCTCACTGGCATGGTGGAATTCATCCTGTGTCGACCTGGTGGCGGAACGTCGGCAAACCAGGCTCGGCAAAAACCGGAGATTTTAACGGAAAGCCGGCGCCTCTGCCATGAAAGTGCGGTCTTTCTGTACGAAAAGAGCGGGCGGTGCGAGATGGCGGCGGGGCTACACTGGCAGAGGGGGGCGGCAGGCCCCGGCGTTGCCCGGCCCCCTCTTGTCCGAACCATCCGGATTCTGCCGTCACAAGGAGTCATCGCCATGGTCAAGTCCGCGTTTTTCGTGCTCGCGCTGGCAGGCAGTGCCGCCTCTGCCAGCGACAAATTGCCCGCCTCGCCGCTGATGGGGGATGTCACCAGGGCCCAGTTCATGGAGCGCGCCGCCCAGCGCTTCGCCTTGCAGGACAAGAATGGTGACGGCGTGCTGTCGGTTGCCGAGAAAGAGGCCAACCTGGCAAAGCTGGCTGGCGTGATGCAACAGGCTGGCAAGCCGGTCCCGGAGCGGATGAGCCAGCTCAAGCCGTCGCGGGAGACCACCAGGGCCCAGTTCATGGCGCGGCAGGAGGCGCTCTTCTCTCGCCTGGACAAGAACGGTGACGGGGTGATCGGGGAGTCTGAGCGTCTCGACATCAAGGCCAATCTGGAGAAGCGGGCGATGGAGGCCGCCCAATAGGGCGGGTTGTCAGCCCTCTGATGAAAAAGAGCCCGGTAGCGATACCGGGCTCTTTGCATCTCTGGCATGAAGGGGGCTACCAGCTTGCCCAGAGCAGCCGCAACCTGAGCCCCCAGGCGCTGCTCCAGCCGGTGGTGCTGCTCACCAGAGCCCCATCCTTGATGACGAGGAAGGTCGGCGTCACCCCCACCTGCCAGCGGGCGGCCAGATCCCCGGACTCGTCGTTGTGGGTGGGGAAGGTCAGCCCCTTCTTCGCCATCCCGGCGCGCAACGGTTCATCGCTGCCGGAGCGCAGGGCCACCGTCAGCACATTTTCGCCCTCCTGCCAGAGCTGCTCCACCGTGGGAGTGGTGAAGCGGCACACCCCGCACCAGCTGGCCCAGTAGTAGACCAGCAGGGGCTTGCCGCGGCTCTGCTCGGCCAGAGTGGTGGTGGTGCCGTCCTGCAGGGTGAAGGGAGCCTCCATGGCCCCCGCCGGCAGGGTAGGGCTGCGCCACAGATCCACCAGGGTGGTGATGACGAGCGCCATCAGCAGCAGCCAGAGCGCCTCCTTGCCCCAGCGGCGCCAGCGGGGGGCCTTTATGCCTGGATCCTCGGCCATGGCTTAGCTCCGCTTGGCCAGCTCGGCTTTGACCAGCTGTTCCAGCTCGTCATAGGGAATGGCGCCCGGCACCAGCTGGTTGCCGATAAGGGTCGCCGGGGTGCCTTGCACGCCGAGCAGGGTGCCGATGCGCAGGCTGTTGCGCAGCTCTTCGGTGGCCTTGCCTGCGGGCTTGAGGGTCAGGTTGTCGGTGGCGGCCAGCGCCTTGTTGATGTCCGTCTCGGTCAGCATCCCCTGCTTGCTCATGAGCTTGTCGTGCAGGGAGAGGAAGCGGGCAGGATCCTGTTGCCACAGGGTCAGGCTGTACTGGGCTGCCTTGGCGGAGGTCTGCCCCTTGAACGGCAGCAGCTTGATCACCAGCCCCAGATCGTCCGGATAGGCCGCGAGCAGCTTGGCGACCGCCGGGTCGAACTGCTTGCAGTAGGGGCAGTTGTAGTCGGTGAACAGCACCAGGGTCAGCTTGGGATGCTTGGCGCCGAGGCGCGGGCTGGTGGGGCTGTTGAACAGCACATCCTGGTTGCCTTTGATGAAGTCACCCATCTGGGCCTGCTGGGTCGCGGCGTTCTGTTTCTCCCAGGATTCGGCTGCCTCGTCGAGGATCCCGGGGTTGGAGATCAGGGTCTCGCGAATGAGCTCCTTGATGCGGGCCTCCTGCTCCGGGGTGAAGGGGGCGGCGTGCAGCGTGGGGGTGCCCAGGGTGGCGGCGACCAGGGCGGTGCAGAGGGTCAGGGTTCGCAGTCTCATGGCATTCTCCTTAGAAATGGGTGGCATCGGCCTGAACGAGGCCGGCCTTGTGCAAGCTGTCGAGCAAGTCGGCCTTGTCCAGCAGGGGAGAGAGGATCTCCCCTTCCGGCAGGCCGGGCCCGTAGATCTGGTTGAAGGGAACGGCGGCGGCGCCACGCTGGCGCAGGAAGGCGGAGATGGCATCGCTCGGCCGGCTCCAGTCGCCGCGAAGGGCCACCACGTCCGGGGCCGACAGGGCGCGCTGCACCTCGTCACGCAGCAGCACGTTGTATTTGTTGGCCTTGCAGGTGACGCACCAGTCGGCGGTGACATCCACGAAGATCCGCTTGTTCTGGGCCAGGGCGTCGGCGATGGCCTGTTCGGAGAGCGGCTGCCAGGCGATGCGATCGACGCTGCCACTCCCTTTCACCGTGAGGGCGCCCCCCAGCAGCAGGGCGCCGCCGATGAGTGCCGAGAGGGAGAGAGCCAGGGTGAAACCGCGCAGGCCATAGCGCCAGAGGATGCCCATCAGCAGCGCCAGCACCATGGTGGCCATCAGCCAGCCGGTGGCCGTGCTGCCCAGATGGTTGCCAAGCAGGCTCGCCAGCCAGAGGCTGGAGCCCAGCATCATCAGCCCGAGCAGGATGCGCAGTCGCCCCATCCAGCGCCCCGGTTTGGGCAGCCAGAGGGCGAGGCGCGGCAGGGCCGCAACCAGCAGCCAGGGCAGGCTCATGCCAAGGCCGAGGGCCGTGAAGATGAGCCAGAGCTGGCCGAGGGGCGCTGCCAGGGCAAAGGCTACCGCGGTGCCGAGGAAGGGGGCCGAGCAGGGGGTCGCGAGCAGGGTCGCGAAACTCCCCTGCAGGAAGTGGCCACCGAGCCCCTTGCCGCCGCGGGTGGCGAGGCGAGTGTTGAGATTGCTGGGCAACCTTATCTCGAACAAGCCCAGCAGGTTGGCGCAAAACAGCAGGGTGACCAGCACCATGAAGCCGATGAAACCGGCGCTCTGGAACTGGATCCCCCAGCCGACCGCCCCTTGTGTGGCGCGCAGCAGGCTGCTCATGGCTGCCAGCACCCAGAAGGAGGTGATTATCCCGGCGCTGGCGGCGAGGAACTGCTTGCGCATGCCTCCTTGTTCGCGCCCCTGCTGCTGCAACACGGTGCCGAGTTTCAGGGCCAGCACCGGCAGCACGCAGGGCATCAGGTTGAGGATGAGACCGCCGAGCAGTGCCGCCCCCAGCAGCCAGAGAAGTGGCTGCCCCGGGGCCGGCAGGGCGAGGGGATCGGCGATGGTGGCGCGGGTCTGCCAGGCCTGCTCGCCATTGGTGAGCAGCAGGCCGAGGGATTGACCACGCAAGTCAGGGGCATCACCCTGCCAGCCGTCGCTGACCGGCACCCGGGCGATCAGGGTGGTGCCGCTTACCTCGAGCGCGGGCTTGCCGAACTCGGCCCCCTCCAGCGCATCGATGAAGAGCGCAGGCGTCTGCCAGCCCTCGACCCGCTCGGCCCGCAGTTGCAGCTGGTTATGCTGGTAGCCGAGCTCGACCCGGGTGTCGGCGGGCAGCGTCTGTGGCAGGGTGCTCATGGCCCGGGCCCAGGCGAAGTCGAAACCGGTCGGCGCCTGCCCATCCGCCGCCAGGGTGAAGGGGTAGTCGGTCAGGATGCAGACATTGCTGCAGGTGGAGAGGCGCAAGGTGCCCTTGAGCGGCTGCCCGGCCGGGTAGTCCAGGCTCAGGGGGAAGCGTACCTGCTCCTGATAGCCCTGGGTGCTGAGCCCGGCCACCTCGAAGGGACGCGGCGTGGGCCAGTGCCACTGGAAGTCGCCGACCGGCTCATCCCACAGGATCTGGGGCGCTATGCCCCCTTCACCCGGGCTGTGCCAATAGGTCTTCCAGCCTGACTCCAGCTGGACATCGAGCAGGATGCGGGTCTGATCCGGGACGCTGCGGTCGGCTTGCAGCCTGACCTTGGCGTGACTGTTCTGGGGGCGGGTGAGCCACCCCGTATCGCTGGCCAATCCGCTGGATTGCCACAGCAGGCTGCCCAGTAGCAGGGCCGCCTTGAAGAGATTCGACATGTGTTGGGTCTCGCAAAAAAATGAGTGACAGCAGGCTGAAAAAGCGCGGCTGAACTCATTCCCGCCAGACGCAGAGGGTGAGGTGCAGTCGCCGCTCCGGCGGCGAGACATTGATGGGGGGAGGCAGTGCCGGTGCGCGCCGTGACAGGGGCACCAGCAGGGCAATCACGAAGGCGATGGCGAAGAAGAGTTGCTCCACGCACAGCAGACTGGCGGCGCTCAGCCACTTGCCGTTGAGCTGGCAGCTATTGGGCTGCACACTGGCGGGCGTGCTCTTGTCGGCCTGGTCGTCGGCCGAGGCGAACTGGGGCTGGGTCTGGCAACTCACGGCGTGATCGAGCAGGGCGAGGCGGGCCAGCGGCTGGGCCGCGCAATTGAGCACCAGCAGGCAGACCAGCAGCAGGAGTCGTGTCGCCGCGCGTTGTTGCAAAATCATGCTCGCCCCGTTCATCAAGATGGCCACATCCTAGCGGGCAATGACGGGTGGGGCAAGCCGGGGTGGCCGGTGGCGTCCGGGGCTGGTCGGTTCTGTCTGGCGAACGCTTGTTCGCTAAAAGGGGGACCAGTATACTGCGCCGAGTCAAATTCCGAGGTGTTCGATGCTCAAACTTGCCCGTGTGCTGCTGCTGGCACTGCTGCTCGTCTTCTGGTTCCTGTTCGGCCTGTTGCTTTGTCTGGTGCGCCCGCGCCACCCGAACAACGTCTATGTCTTCGCCCGCATGTATCATGCGGTCTGCCCGCTGATCGGCCTCAAGGTCCGGGTGACGGTGGCCGACGAGGTCAAATCGGTGGGGCCGGCGGTCTATGTCTGCAATCACCAGAGCAACTACGACATCTTCACCGTGACCGGCGCCGTGCAGCCCGGCGTGGTGGCGGTGGGCAAGAAGAGCCTGCTGTGGCTCCCCTTCTTCGGTCTCATCTTCTGGCTCTCCGGCAACGTGCTGATCGACCGCTCCAACCGCTCCCGCGCCATCGGCACCATCGGCCAGGTGGTGGATCGCATCAAGCATCGTGGCACCTCCATCTGGATGTTCCCGGAGGGGACCCGCTCCCAGGGGCGTGGTCTGCTGCCGTTCAAAGCGGGGGCCTTCCACACTGCCGTCCAGGCCGAGGTGCCCGTGGTGCCCATCGTCTGCTCCAGCTACTTCGGTCAGGTCGATCTCAACCGCTGGGACAACGGCGAGGTGCTGCTGGAGGTGATGGCCCCGGTGTGCAGCAAGGAGCACGGCGCCGCCGGCATCCGCGAGCTCTCCGACACCTGCCGGGAGAAGATGGAAGCCAAGCTGGCGGAGCTGGATGGCAAGCTTGGCCATCGGCCGGCGGCCTGAGCCCGGTTGCAGAGAAGAGAGGGAGCCGCTGGCTCCCTTTTTTATTGGTGAAAATCACCATCTTGTTGGTTCTTTTCACCACACTGTATCCGATGAACATCCATCGTTAACTTTCATATTATTGTAAATAAAGGAAAAAACATTCTGGCACGGCTCTTGTAATGTCATGGGAAGAGAGTGACACCCCATCAACAAGGAGCCAGACCATGAGCGTATTCAGCCGCCTGACCGACGTGATCAATGCCAACCTGCACAGCCTGCTCGACAAGAGCGAAGAGCCGGAGAAGATGCTGCGGCTGATGATCGAGGAGATGGAGCAGGTCCAGGTCGAGATGAGAACCCAGGCCGCCCGCGTCATCGCCGAACAGAAACAGCTGGAGCGCCATCAGCAGGCGCTGCGCAACCAGATCCAGGAGTGGGCAGCCAAGGCCGAACTCGCCATCCAGAAGGGCCGTGAAGATCTGGCCCGTGCCGCCCTCACCGAGAAGCTGGCGGAGATGAAGCAGTGCGAGCGGCTGGAAGAGGACAAGGCGCGGGTGGCCGAAGTGCTGGCCCAGCTCACCGCCGACAGCGAGCGACTGGCGGCCAAGCTGACCGAGGCGCGGGAGAAGCAGAAGATGCTGACCCTGCGCGAGCAGACCGCCCACAGCCGCATCCGCGCCCGTGCCCAGGTGGACAACCAGCGCATGCACGAGCTGGTGGCCCGCTTCGACGGCTTCCAGAACCGGGTCGATCAGCTGGAGGCCCAGCTGGAGGCGGCGACCCTGGGGCAGAATCCGTCCCTCGAGGCCCAGTTCCGCGAGCTGGAGCTGAACGACGAGATTGAGCGGGAACTGGCCCGGCTCAAGGGTCAGAAGGTGGAGGCATAACCATGACACCCTGGCCCAAGGATCTCGCCCATCGCAAGCTGACCGGGGTCTGCGCCGGTCTTGCCAGAGGGCTGGGGGTGTCCAGAGTGACGGTGCGGGTGGTGGCCCTGCTCGCCCTGATCCTGATGCCGCCGCTGGCCCTGGCGCTCTATCTGGTGGGGGTGCTCGTCATGCCTCCCCGCCGTGAACTTCAACGCTGGCTGGGGTGATCTCCGGATCGCCCCGTCGGCAAGTGCAAGCCCGTGAGGAGCACAACATGCTGGAATTTATCGTCTTGATCCTGGTGCTGATCGGCATGGCGCTGACCGGATTCACCGTGCTGGCCATGCTGCTGGTGAGCGGGGTCTTCGTGCTGTTTGGCGCCCTGGCCGGCATGTTTGCCCTCATCATCAAGCTGGCGCCCTGGTTGCTGGTGGTGCTGGTGGTGTGCTGGCTACTCAGCAACAGGCGCAAGCAGTCGAACACCTACCGTTAAGCCTCCCTGATTTCGCATCCTTCCTTGGCCACTGCTTGCAGTGGCCCTTTTTATGGGGGCGACACAGGGTCGGTGTGCGGTGGGGCAAGCCAGGAAAGGCTCCAGCCGTGCCACAACGCCGGCTCGTGTACCAGGCGCTCCTTGAACGCCTTGCTCTGCTGCTTGAGGCGGTACTCGAGGCGCAGCGCCTCGCGTTTGCCGGGGACCTCCTGCTGCCATACCAGAGAGAGGGGTCCCTTGCCGCGCAGGGCTCTGGCCCCCTTGCCGCTCTGGTGCTGACGCAGTCGCCGCTCGGGATCCGTGCTGATCCCCGCATAGAGTGCCCCGGTGCCGGTGCGCACCAGATAGACAAACCAGCGGGAGGGAGTGGTGGTGGCGAGGGTCACGAGGTGCGCCACCTGGCCCGCTGGCGCCCAAGCCGGTGCAGGGGCAGCAGGCTCACCAGCAGGCCGGCCCAGACGAAGGCAAAGCCCACGGATTTCACCGGATCCGGGATCTCGCCAAACCAGAAGAGGGCGAGCAGGAAGGCGAGGCTCGGCTCTATGTATTGCAACAGCCCCACCGTGCTCATGGGCGTGCGCGCCACCGCATAGCAGAACAGCCCCACCGGCAGCAGGGTGGCGGGGGCACTGCCCATCAGCAGCAGGCGCTCGGTCCAGTCACCGGCCATAAACTGGCTGGTGCCCTGCAAGGTCAGCCAGCCGATGATGAGAAGGGCGACGGGCAACTGCACCAGGGACTCCAGATAGAGGCTGGTACCGGCGTCCAGTCTCACCTTCTTCTTGATGAGGCCGTAGAGGGCGAAGTTGGCCCCCATCACGAGGGAGAACCAGGGCAGCTGGCCGTAGGAAAAGAGCATGTAGGCGAGCCCCGCCAGGGCGAGCGCCACCGCCAGGTGTTTTTGCGGGGTGAGCTTCTCTTTGAGGAAGAGCACCGCAAAGGCGATGTTGAACAGCGGGGTCATGAAGAAGGCGAGGCTGGTGGCCAGCACCTGGCCCGTGGTCAGGCACCAGGTGAACATGCACCAGCTGATGGACATCACTGGGCCCGCCAGCAGCACAAGGCCGAGCTGCCGGGGATCGCCGCGCAGGGCCCCCCAGGGCACCCGCTGGCCGAGGAGCAGAAGCAGGCCTCCCAGCAGCACCACGGACCAGAGCACCCGGTGGGAAAGCAGTTCCCACATGTTGATCTCGGGCATGAACTGGTAATAGAGGGGCAGCATGCCCCACAGCACGAATGAGAGGGCCGCGCTGCCGGTGCCCATCCAGTTCTTCATCTCTCTCCGTTTATTAAACTAAACAATGGCGGCTGCATGATAAGTATCCGCCGCCCCTTTCACAAGCGGGAGCGGGGAGAAAACTCTGGTACTATCGGGTCCATGAACCGACTCGATCCCCTGTTTGAACAGATCCGGGCCTGCCGCCTGTGCGAGGCCCACCTGCCGCTCGGCCCAAGGCCGGTGATCCGCGGCAACGAGCGCGCCCGTCTGCTCATCATCGGCCAGGCCCCCGGCACCCGGGTACACGCCAGCGGCATCCCCTGGGACGATCCCTCCGGCGATCGCCTGCGCTTGTGGCTCGGGGTGGACAAGGCCACCTTTTACGATGAATCCCGCATCGCCATCATGCCCATGGGGCTCTGTTACCCGGGCAGGGGCAAGTCGGGGGATCTGCCGCCGCGCCCGGAATGTGCCCCCACCTGGCACGACAAGGTACTGATGCTGCTGCCCAACATCGAGCTGACCCTGCTCATCGGCCAGTATGCGCAGGCTTACTACCTGAGGGCGGCGGCGAAAGGATCGCTCACCGAGACGGTGCGACACTGGGCGGACTATGGCCCGGCCTGGTTGCCGCTGCCGCACCCGTCCCCGCGCAACACCCTCTGGCTCAGGAAGAACCCCTGGTTCGAGCAGGCGGTGATCCCCCATCTGCAGCAGAGGGTCGCCCCCCTGCTTGACCCGGCAGGCTAGAGCGCCGGCTCGGCCTGGGGCTTGGGCTTGCTGCGGGCCATGGCGACCAGCGGCAGTATGATGCACAGGCACCCCAGCAGCAGCGGCAGCCCTGGCTGTTCGTCAAACAGCCAGACCCCGATGGCGACCGCCATCAGCAGCCCGGTGTACTCCGCCGAGGCGATCTTGCTCGCCTCCGCCTTGCGATAGGCCATCACGCACAATCCTGCATAGACCATGATGAGCGCCGAGGAGCCGAAGGCGGGCCACCACATCTGCCATTGCCACTCGCCCCCTTCCCACCAGGCCAGCGCCAGGATGAAGGGCATGCTCAGCACATTGGTGAAAAACAGGGTCTGGGCGATGGGCTGCTGGAGCGGGATGCGCTTGATCAGCAGGTTGTTGACCGCCAGGGAGAGCGCCACCCCGAGCGCCGCCAGGGCGGCCCAGTTTACCTCGGTCGGGCGCAGCACGATGAGCACTCCGACGAAGCCGAGCAGCGCCGTCAGCACCTTCTGGCGCGAGAGTGCCTCCCCCGCCAGCCAGACCGCGAGCGGCACCATCAGCAGCGGGGCGGCATAGAAGAGGGCGTTGGCGGTGGCGAGCGGCAGCCGGGTGAGGGCGACCACCATCAGGCAGACACCGACGGCCCAGATATGGGCTCGCAGCAGGTGCCACTTGAGGGCTACCGGTGGGTTGCGCCGCCAGGACCAGAGCAGCCAGGGGGCGAGCAGCAGGGCCGCGGAGAGCTGGCGGAAAAAGACAAATTGGAAGATGGGCTGGTCCGGCTCCAGCACCTTGACCAGGGCATCGGAGAAGACCGCCACCATGTTGCCGAGCACCAGATAGAGGATGCCTATTCCGACTGCATTCATACCACCTCCAGATTCAGATGAGGGGAGGGTAGCCCGCGGCCTGTTATCCAGTAAAATGATAAAAAATCATCACACATGAGAAATTTGGATAATGAAGCTGCCCCCCCTGCGCGCCGTTCAATATTTCGAGGTGGTTGCCCGCCTGCTGAGTTTTTCCCGCGCCGCCCTGGAGCTCAATGTCAGCCAGAGTGCGGTCAGTCACCAGATTCGTCTGCTGGAGGATTTTCTGGGGGAGCGGCTGCTGCTGCGCCAGGGGCGGCTGCTCTCCCTGACGCCCCAGGGGGAGATCTATTTCGAGGGGATCGCCGCCGGGCTGGTCCAGATTGCCCAGAGCAGCGAGCAGTTGCGCGGTGGAGGCGAGATGCGGGTGCGGCTCGCGGTCTACAGCTCGTTTGCGGTGAAGTGGCTGATCCCGCGCCTGGCCGGGCTGCGCCAGCTCTATCCCGAGCTGGATCTCAGCCTGGAGATGGTGGCGGAAGATCCCGAGCTTTCCGACAGGGTGGCGGACGGCTTCATCACCGTCTCCCCCGAAGGGCCGGGCTACATGCACGATCTGCTCTATCGGGAGCGGCTGATGCCGGTGTGCAGTCGCCGGATGTGGCAGCAGGTGGAAGGGGAGTGGCCCGCCACCCTGTGGCAGTTGCCGCTGCTCTCCATCCAGGCTATCTACCGCGAGAAGGGGGAAGATTGGCGGCGCTGGGCCGAAATGGGGGGGCTGACCATTCCCCCCGAGGCGAGGGTGCACCATTTCAGCCATATCCTGCTCGCGCTGGAGGCGGCGAACTGGGACCAGGGAATGGCGCTCATCAATGACTACATGTTGCAGCCGGAAGATCCGCGTCTGGTGCGGCTGCCCCTGCACGCCCTCGAGACCGGCGACAACTTCTATTTTGTCTTCAAGCGCTCGCGCGCCCATGAACCCGCCATCAGCCGGTTGCGTCAGTGGCTATGGCAGGAGTCGCAGGCGAGCCTGAGACCCGGGGAAAACGAGCCTCTCAGGCGCGTCTGAACGGGCTGGGGGCCCTATGCAGAATGGACGGCGCAGCCCACGACGCAGGTGTCTGATTCGGAAGGCCTGATGGCACTGGCGAGACCAGGGCCATCAGGAGCGGGTCAGGTGCGCTTGAACTGGCTCAGTACAAAGAGGGTGGTGGCGCAGACTACGACCGAGGGACCGGCCGGGGTGTCCTGATACCAGGAGAGGGCAAGGCCCCCCAGCACGGCGAGACAGCCTGTCAGGGCGGCAAAGCCGGCCATCTGCTCCGGGGTCTGGCTGAAGCGGCGGGCGGTGGCGGCGGGAATGATCAGCAAGGAGGTGATGATGAGCGCCCCGACGAACTTCATGGCCACGGCGATGACCAGGCCTATCAGCAACATCAGCACGCAGCGCAGCACATCCACCCGCACCCCTTCCACCCGGGCCAGCTCTTCCGAGATGGTCATGGAGAGCAGGGGATCCCAGAGCCGCCACAGGGTGAGCAGCACCAGGGCGCCGCCGCCGTAGATCCAGAGCAGGTCCATGGGCTGCACCGAGAGTAGGTCGCCAAACAGGTAGGCCATCAGATCCACCCGCACGTTGTCCATGAAGCTCAGGGTGACCAGACCCAGCGACAGGGCGCTGTGGGCCAGAATGCCGAGCAGGGTGTCGGTGGCGACCTGCTGGTTGCGGCTCATGATGACCAGCAGCATTGCCATGGCGAGGCAGCAGACCACGACCGCCAGGGTGAGGTCCACCTGCAGCAGGATACCGAGGGCGATGCCGAAGAGGCAGGCATGGGAGAGGGTGTCGCCAAAATAGGCCATCTTGCGCCACACCACGAAGCTGCCAAGCGGCCCGGCCAGCAGGGCGATGCCGAGTCCGGCCGCGAGGGCGTATAACAGAAAGCTGTCCACGTGAAGATCCTAGTTGTTGCGAGAGGGCAGGCGGATGACGGGAGCCTGCGGTTCATGATGATGGTGTTCGCCATCGCAGTGGTGATGGTGGGTATAGACCGCCAGCACCTCCCGCTCCGGTCGCCCGAACAGGCGGGCAAATTCCGGGTGGCGGGCCACGCTCTGTGGCTCGCCGTGGCAGCAGACGTGGCGATTGAGGCAGATCACCTCGTGAGTGCTGGCCATCACCAGGTGCAGATCGTGGGAGACCATCAGCACGGCGCAGTGGAACTCGGCGGCCAGCTGGCTGATGAGGGCATAGAGCTCGATCTGGCCCGTGATATCTACCCCTTGCACCGGTTCGTCCAGCACCAGCAGCTCGGGTTTGACCAGCAGGGCGCGGGCCAGCAGTACCCGCTGCATCTCGCCACCGGAGAGCTTTTGCATCCGGTTGTCCAGCAGATCCTGGGCACCGACCCGATTGAGCGCCTCCTCGATGGAGAGGCGGCTGTTCTTGCCAAGTTGCAGGAAGCGGCGCACCGTCAGGGGGAGGGTGGGGTCCAGATAGAGGCGCTGGGGTACATAGCCGATCCGCAGATCGCGGCGGCGAACGATGTCCCCCGAATCTGGGCTGAGCAAGCCCAGCACCAGCTTGCTCAGGGTGCTCTTGCCCGCCCCGTTGGGGCCGACCAGGGTGGTGATTTTGCCTTTGTTCAGGGTAAAGGAGACCTTGTCGAGCACGAGTCGTCCGTCAAATGAGAGACAGACTTCTTTCAGCTCCACCAGTTGGGTCATGACAGCTCCGGGGTTTACAGCCTGTGAGAGTTATAATATAACAGCGACGTTGGTTTGTTATATTATCACACACACACACCCTGACGAGACCTCTATGCGAATTCTTGCTCTGATCACTGCCCTGATGGCGGTGAGTCTGCCTGTCCGTGCCCTCGAGGTGCTGACCACCATCAAACCCCTGGGCTTCATCGCGGCGGCGATCACCGATGGTGTGAGCGAGCCCGGGGTGCTGCTGCCCACCGGTGCGTCGCCCCACGATTTTTCCCTGCGCCCTTCCGACATGCGCAATATCAAGGAGGCCGATCTGGTGGTGTGGGTCGGTCCCGAGCTGGAAGGCTTCATGGCCAAACCCCTGGCCCAGCATCCTCATGTATTGACCCTGACCCAGGTTCCCGGCATGCCGCTGTACAACTATGCGACCCAGGGGGAACATGACGATCATCACCATGATGACAAGGATCATGACCATGCCGCCCACGACCACGGCTCGCACGACGAGGGCCATGAAGGGCACCACCACGAAGGGGTGGATCCCCACATCTGGCTGGGTCCAACCCAGGCCAAGGTGATTGCCAAGGCGATCGCGACCGAACTGGGCAAGCTGGATCCTGCCAACCAGGCGCGCTATGCCGCCAATCTCGCGGCCTTCGAGGGCAAGGTTGACGCCCTGGACAAGGTGATCGCCGTGCAGATGAAGGCGGTGGATCAGAAGGGCTACTTCGTGTTCCACGAAGCCTATGGATACTGGGAGCGTCACTACGGCATGAGCTCCAAGGGACACTTCACCGTGAGCCCGGAGCGTCGCCCGGGAGCCAAGACGCTGATTGACATCCGCAAGGCGCTGGAAGAGAAAAAGGCGAGCTGCATCTACGCCGAGCCGCAGTTCTCCCCGGCGGTGATCGAGTCGGTTGCCCGCAATACCGGGGCCAAGGTGCTGCTGCTGGACGAAGTCGGCGAGCAGGTGCCGCTCGGTCCGGACGGTTATCCGCAATTCATGCAGCAGTTGGCGGATGCCTTCGCCCAGTGCCGCTAGGCCTTGCCCGACATTGACGATAGAGGCGGCGCGGCCAACTATACTGACCTCCAGCATCTGATATGGAGTGTCAGTCATGAAATGGTTGCTCGTCTCTGCCTGCACGCTGACCCTGCTGGGATCCGGCATACAGGCATCCGGTCTTTCCGAACACATCGCCAGCCCGGAACTCAGGGCAAAAATGCAGGCGGTCTATGGCGCCAGAGCGATCCAGCGGTCCGAGGCCTTCTCTCGTCTGCTGACGCCAAGGGCCGGAACGACGGACCAGCAGAAGCTGGAGCTGGTGAACAACTACTTCAACAACCTGACCTACAGCGAGGATCCCAGACTGTGGGGGGATGATGATTATTGGGCCAATCCGCTGGAGTTCATCGGGGCGAGAGGCGGGGATTGCGAGGACTACAGCATCGCCAAGTACTACACCCTGATGGAGCTGGGGGTCGACGAGAAGAAGCTGCGGCTGGCCTATGTGAAGGCAATTCGTTACAACCAGTTCCACATGGTGACGTTGTACTTCCCGACCATCAAGTCAGATCCCCTGGTGCTGGACAACATCAATGGCCGCATCCTGCCGGGGAGCAAGCGCAATGATCTGCAGCCGGTTTACAGTTTCGATGCCAAAAGCATCTGGATCATGAAATCCCGCCGCGAGGGAACCCTGGCGGGGAGTGCCGATCGCCTGGCCCAGTGGACCTCGATGCAGAGCCGGTTCTCCAGCGAGCATCTGCGCTCCCCCCGTCGCCAGCTATAACTTGCCCGCCGCCTTCAACTCCTCGAAATATTTTCCCGCGCCCGGATGCTGTTCGACACTCAGCACCGGGCCTATTTTGTTGCGCGCCTTGTGAAACAGGTTCGCATAGCCATAGGTCTGTTCGTTGAAACTGGTTTGCTGGCTCAGCATGGCCCGAGTCAGCCGATAGACCTCGTCATCGGGAGTGGCGGCATTGGTCACCAGGGTGGCGGCGATGGCGAAGGTGGGGGTTGCCTTGAGGTTGCCCGGGTAGATGCGTGCCGGCACCTGGCTACGCTGGTAATACCTGACCCCTTTGAGCAGCTGGTCCCTTACGGGCCCCTCGATCGCCAGGAAGCGCACGGCGCAGCGCTTGGCGGTGTCCAGCACGATGCGGTTGGGATGACCCATGACAAGGCCATAGGCATCGATCTGTTTATTGCACAACGCTTCGGAGAGATTGGCGACGCTCTTCAAATCGAGATCCTGCTCCTTTGCGCCCAGAACATTGAACAGGGCCAATGCCGTTTGACGAGTCCCTGAACTCTTCAGGCCCATGTCGATGGGGGCCAGCTTGAGCTGCTCCAGGGTGGTGATATCCCCATCGGCTCGCACCACTATGGTGAAAGGTTCGGCGTGGGTGGCAAAGAGCGCCCTCAGCTCGGGTTGTGACTGGGCAGCGAAAGGCCCGGTGCCCTGGCTGGCCTGATAGAGCCAGTCGGACTGGACGAGCGCATAGGGTACCTCTCCCGTTTTCAGCTGGCGGAGATTTTCGATGGACCCGGAGCTGGCCTGTAGTTTGCAGGGCATCGTGGGGTCACTTTTTTTGGCCAGTCTGCAGAACTCCTTGATGACCTGGTAATAGATGCCTTGCTCCCCCCCTGTGCCTATGGTCATGGTGGTCGCGTGCAGGGTCGGTTGCCACAGCAGGGCGAGCAGCAGCAGCGGGATCCTCATGATGCATTCTCCTGAGTGGCATAACCATCGATGCCCCAACTGCGCAGCATGTCCACATCGCTTACGTCGCCGGCTTCCGCCAGCAAGGTGTAGCCGGAAGCATGGAGGCATTGGGAGAGCAGGTTCCAATAAAGGGGGGACTGGGTGAGCTGGCAACTGATGAAGACAGGTCTGATGGGGTCGAGCCTGGCCAGATTGTCGTTGTTCATCGGGATGTTGCTGAATGCCAGCTCAATCCCCTGGGACTGGAGTGCGGTCAGTCGTTCCTCGGCCAGGGGGGGGAAGATCGCCAGATCCCAGCGCCAGTCCAGCGTCTTACCACGAGCGCTGGTCAGCACGGGGGCAAACTGCGCCCAGTCTGGGTGGCCGAGCAGGCTGAGAGGCAGCTGGAGCCCTTCCGCCTTCTGAGTCAGCCAGTCGTTGAGCAGCCCCCGAATTTCATCCGGCGAACTGTCCGTGGTGGGGGGGTGCTTGGGTAGCAGGCGGCTGTAGAGCCTGATACTCCCCTGAGTGGAGAAGAAATGCTGCTGATAGGTGTTGCCATCGGTGTCGACCAGCCCAACGAGCTTCTGGTGGGTCGGGAGAGCGTCGTGCTTGCCAAGCTGGGTGATCTTGAGCCGCTGTTGCAGCAGGTCCCGCTTGCGTTCAGAGACCAGCTGGTTGATGGAGACAACGACTTCCTGCAATTCGCGAAGCCACGGGGTTGGCAGGTTGCCGCTGAACTGGCGTTTGCGGATCCGGGCCAGTTGCAGACTGATCTGTTCGAGGGGGCGCAGCAGGCGGCGGCACACCCAGGTGATCACCAGGCTGAACACCAGCAGGCCGGCGAGCAGCGCAAGTCCGGTACGACTGATGGCGTTCCACAGATGTTGGTAGGCGTAACCCTTGTGTCCCTCGAGCGTGAGGGTACCGAGAATGCGCCAGCCGTCGGTCAACTCCTGCTCAATCTTGACCGGTGGCATGTCGATAACTGAGGGGAGCCAGCCTGGAACATTTTGCTGTGCGGTGTGGAACACCTTCTGGAACAGCACCTGGCCATCCGGATCCAGCAGAACGACGGAGTTGACGAAGCCTCCGTCGAACATGGCGTTCACTATGGTCTCGGCAAGGACCTTGTCATCGTTGAGCAGAGTGCCCTGCAGCACCAGCCCCAGTGCGGTGATGGCGGTTTCAAGGTTGGCCGACATCTGGTCGAGAATAGACTGTCGTACCGTCGTGATCTCCAGCACGAGCAGCAGCGCGGCGCCGATGATGAAGAGGATTAGGATGATTACATTTAACAATTTTGCCAATGACATACCCACTCCATGGAGATGTTTTTGCAACATTTTCTGGGCCGGAGAGCACCACAACCGGACTTGGTTCTTAAAAATAGAAAAAAATGGCTGAAAATGACGATCATTTCTGCCCATGCTGGAAGGTTATGCATAAAATGTGAGTTTCGTGCATGGAGCTATGAACTTTTTGTAAGTATTTAGGTCTAAAAGCCAGATATTCGGTTTTCATAATAAAAGCTCATAAAAACAGACCCACAACCACCACCCTTAGATCTAATAACAGGATAGCGGATGAAACGTCTCCGTCCCTTGGTAGCCCAGGCTGCCAATTGGGAACCCCCGGTTCCCCGCAAGCATTTCTATGCCATGCTATTGCTCACGGCCATGACGCTGTCAGCGGTAGCCGTATTGCCAGCTCCCGGTGACATCCTGGAGCGGCCACTGCGTCTGGAGTTGCCGATCGCCACCACGGGCACCGCAACCAACGAAGACAACACCGACTTCAACGACATTCCGGATCACGAGCTGGTCGAGTCAGCCGCTCCCGAAGACGACATCCCGGCCGATGCCACGCCTCAATGGCAAGATTACCGGGTTCGCAACGGCGAGAACCTGACCACCATCTTCAACAACCTGGGGCTGTCCACCACCACCCTCTACAAGGTGCTGGATGCGGATGCCAAGAACAACCTGGCGCGTCTCAAACCCGGTCAGACCATCGAGTTGCTGATCGATCAGGACAACATTCTGCAGCAGTTGAAGATCCGCCTGAACATCAAGCAGACCCTGGTGCTGGAGCGTACCGACGACACCTATAGCGCCAACATGCTCAATGAAGAGGTAGAGTGGCAGCAGAAGAGCTATGACGGTGTCATCAACGGCAGCTTCTACGTCAGCGCCCGCAATGCCGGTATCCCGGCCAACCACATCCAGAAGATTGCCAACCTGTTCCAGTGGCGCCTCAACTTCGCCAAGGATTTGAAAAAAGGTGACAAGTTCAAGGTGCTGGTCCGTCAGGAGACGGTCGACGGCAAGAGTACGGGCAATACCCAGTTGCTGGGGGTCGAGGTGTTCAGCCAGGGCAAGGCCGTGTCAGCCTGGTTGTCGGAAGATGGCAACTATTATGACGGTCAGGCAAACAGCCTGGAGCGCGGTTTCCGCCGTTATCCGACTCACAGCCGTTACCGGGTCAGCTCCAGTTTCAACCCGAATCGCCGTCATCCCATTACCGGGCAGGTCCGGCCCCATGAGGGGACCGACTTTGCCTTGCCGGTAGGCACGCCCATCATGGCGACCGGTGATGGTGTGGTCCTCAAGGCAACCAGCCACCCGCTGGCAGGCACCTATGTTGTGATCAAGCACGGCCGTACCCTGATGACCCGTTATCTGCACCTGAGCAAGCTGCTGGTCAAGCCGGGCCAGAAGGTGAAGATGGGTGACAAGATTGCCCTCTCCGGCAACACGGGCCGCTCCACCGGTGCTCACCTGCACTACGAGGTGCGCATCAACAACCGCCCGGTGGATCCCATGAAGATCAAGCTGCCGATGGCGGAGCCGCTCTCCGGCAAGGACAAGCGTCAGTTCCTCGCCAAGGTGAAGAGCTACCGCAAAGAGATGGAGGCGGGCTGAACGGCTTCCTCCTGACGAAAAAGGCCCCGCCAACTGGCGGGGCCTTTTCATTGCAGAACGGCTTCAATAACCCTTGTCAAAGTCGATCCTGCCGTCCAGCTGCTGACCATCGATGAAGCGGATGTAGTTGCGGATGAAGATCTGGGCCACATCTTCCGGGAAGCTGTAGGCGCTGTTGTGAGGCGTCACGATGAGATTGGGCTGGTGCCAGAGCGGGCTGTCAGCGGGCAGGGGTTCCTGCTCGAACACATCGAGCACCGCCATGGCGGGCTTGCCGGCTTGCAGTGCCGCCAGCAGCTCCCCCTCATGGACGGCATTGCCTCTGCCGACGTTGAAGAAGATGGCGCCCGGTTTGCAGTGGCCGAAGCGTTCGGCGGTGAAGAGATGGCGTGTCTCGCGGGTGGCGGGCAGCACGCTGACGATGACATCGGCCTGGGCCAGCATCTTGTTGAGTGCCGGCAACTGGTACACCTGATCGAACCCGGCACGCTCACGGCCACTGTGGCTGATGCCGAGCACCCTCATGCCAAAATGTTTGCCGGTGTGGGCGATATGCTGCCCTATGCTGCCGGTGCCGAGCAGCAGCAGCGTCTTTCCCTTCAAGCCCTGATAGGGATGGCTCTGCCAGACGCACTGTTGCTGCTGCTCGCGATAGAGTGGCAACTGGCGGGTCAGGCTGAGCAGATGGCCGAACACATACTCGCTCATCAAGGGGCCGAAGATGCCGCGGACATTGGTGAGCAGGTAGTCGCGGCGGCAACTGGCGTCCAGCAGCACGTCGACCCCGGCATAAGTGGACTGGAGCCAGCTGAGCTTGCCGGCCTTGGCCAGCAGCGGCTTGGCCCGGGCAGGCTCGGCCATCAGGATATGAGCGTCGCCGATAAGCTGTTCGGCCTCGGCCTGATTGTCGGCCCGAAGAATGTGCAGATGGGGAAGATGGGCCGCCTTGAGCAGGCGTTCATAGTGGCTGTTGTCCTGACTCAACAGCAGCAGGGTACGTTGGCTCATACTCTTGTTCCTTATCGTGTTTATGGCAAGGCGAGAGGGATGCTGTCTCCATCTTACCCCAGTTGATCGGGCAAGATAGTCGAGCAGGGCGCTTTTTCATTTTTAGACGGGGCCCTCGTGGGCTACAATCTGCCCCACATTTTGCAAAGGATCCGACTCCAGTGTTTGGTGACAAGTTTTATAAGCGACTGGCCGAGCTGCAGCCCTGGCAGCAAACCGTCTATACCCTGGCGCTGGCAGAGCGCATGTACCCCAACTATGTGCTCTTTACCCAGGCCTCCGGTTTTGGGGATGCGAGGGCATTCCGTCACGCGCTGGATCAGATGTGGAACTACCTGACGGTCAAGGGATCCCGCGTCAATCTTGGTGCCATTCTGGAAGCGTTTGAAGTCTACATTCCCGATCCCCGCAAGTTTGAATCCTACGGCGCCTATCCGGCACTGGACGCCTGCGTGGCGCTGGGTTGTGCCTACAACTCGGTGATCTGCCGGGTGGGGGAAGAGGCCAACGACGCCAGCCATGCGTCTGTCGGGACGGTCGCCGGCTTCATCGAGATGCTGGAAGAGCGGGATCTCAGCGATGAGGAGCTCTATGAGCACGAGTACATGGAGGCGGAGCTGGAGTTCCAGGTCGAACTGCTCAAACGGGTGGCCCATGAACGGGACAGCGATCGCATCCTTGCCATCCGCGCCTTCGCGGCCCAGGACGGCGTCTCCAACATCGGCATCAGCCTGGAGGCGTAATGCCATCGCGTTCTACCCATAAAAAAAGCTCCCGGTCGGGAGCTTTTTTTATGGGTGCGGTTCAGGCCCGCTCTTCGGTCAGGGGGCTGACACTCAGCACGGGGGCAGCATCGATACCGTCGGCATTCATCATGGCGGAGATGCGTTGCAGGGAAGAGAGCAACAACCCCTGCTCCCAGTTCTCCAGCGCCTGAAAGCGTTGAATGAAACTCTCCTGCAAGGGGGTCGGAGCCTGGGCAAGCAGGGCGCGTCCCGCGTCAGTGAGCGTCGCATGCACCTTGCGTTTGTCGGTTTCGCTGCGAATGCGCTGCACCAGCTGGCGGCTCTCCAGCCGGTCCATGATGGTGGTGGCGGTGGCCTGGCTCATGTTGGTGTGATCCGCCAACTGGCGCATGGAGATCTGGCCAAGCTCGTCGATACCCTTGAGCAGCAGGAGCTGGGGCGAGGTCAGGCCGGCTTCCTTGATCAAGCGCTTGGAGTGCATGTCGATGGCACGGATGATCTGGCGCAGGGCGATCAGCACTTCATCATGTTTTTCCATGGGGTCTGGGTCATCGCAGGGCTGTGGAGAGGCGCGAAATTCTCCGCCTAATCCATAACAAGGTCAATATGGTTTTTGATGTAATGATTTCAGCTCTAATGAATATTGTGTTAGGTTATCGGACAATTGCCCCATTCCAACCCGATATTTGAGGAGTGAAATCATGCATGACGACCTGGATATCAAGTCCCTGGTTGCCGATCTGCGCGTGGTCAGAGTTCGCTATGAACTGCCGGATACCGCGGCATTTGTGCGTTATCAACCTGCTTATGACGAGGACCCCAACAACCTCAAGGTACACCACTACGATGGCGAGCTGCCGCTCTCTTGCAGCAACACAGGTTCTTTCAGTCTAAAGGAGTTGGTCAATGAGCTGCGCTATGCCTATGTGCTGGTTCACCTCTTCCCCGACGAGAGTGCCATGAACTTTTATCTGGCGGGTCTGGACAATGGGCTGGCACAGCTGGAGTTCATCGGTGGCTCCTATGACTTCAACCGCCTCTGGATAACCAGTGGTGTCTCCAATCTGGGGGTGCCCATGGCTATCTTCCTCGGCAAACGCCACGCAGTGAACGGCCAGCCGTCGGTGACCCTGGTGGATCACCGTGAGCAGGTGGCTGGTCGTCTGGCCTATCGCGCCATCGGCGGTGCCGGCGATCACGTGGGTGAAGACTTTTTCAACAACGACTAAGGAGGCCCGATGCGAGCAACCAAAGGGCTTTTGAAAGGCCTCAATCCCACCATGGCCATGACGGCCCTCACCGTCGTGACCCTCTTCCTGCTGTTCGGCGTCTTTGATCCGGATACCGCAGGCACCTGGTTTACCGGGGCCAAGGACACCATCATTGCTGGCTTCAAGTGGTATTACATCCTGGTGGTCGCCCTGTTCCTGTTCTTCGCCGTCTACCTGATGTTCAGCCGCTTTGGCAGCATCCGGCTGGGCGACGACGACCAGGTACCGGAGTTTGGCTACTTTGCCTGGTTCTCCATGCTGTTCAGCGCAGGCATGGGCATAGGCCTGGTGTTCTGGAGCATCGCCGAGCCCATGTATCACCTGCAGGGCAACCCCTTCATCACCGAAGGCATGACGCCGGAAGCGGCCCAGATCGCCATGCGCCTCACCTTCTTCCACTGGGGTCTGCACCCCTGGGCCATCTATGTGATCGTCGGCCTGTCGCTGGCCTTCTTCAGCTACCGGCGCAAGTTGCCGCTGGCCATCCGCTCCGTGCTCTATCCCATTCTTGGCGATCGCATCTACGGCTTCTGGGGCCATGCCGCCGACGTGCTGGCGGTGTTCGGTACCGTGTTCGGGGTGGCGACCTCCCTTGGGCTGGGCGTCTCCCAGATGAACACCGGCCTCAACCAGATGTTCGGCATGGGCGTGTCACAAGCGAACCAGCTCTGGCTCATCGGTGGCATCAGCCTGATTGCCACCCTGTCGGCCATCTCCGGCGTCGGGCGCGGGGTGAAGATCCTCTCCGAACTCAATATCTGGTTAAGCGTGTTCGTGCTGGGCCTCTTCCTGGTGCTGGGGCCAACCACCTACATCCTCAACGCCTATGTGCAGAACATCGGTGATTACCTGCAGAACATCGTCAAGCTGAGCTTCTGGACCAATACCGAAGCCAACGGCACCTCGGCCTGGCAGTCCAGCTGGACCGCGTTCTACTGGGGCTGGTGGATTGCGTGGGCCCCCTTTGTCGGCATGTTCATCGCGCGCATCTCCAAGGGCCGCACGATCCGTGAATTCGTGCTCGGTGTTCTGCTGGTGCCCTCCCTGCTCGGCATGTTCTGGCTCACCGTGTTCGGCGGGACTGCCATGAACCTGGAGCTGTTCGGTGGCGGCGGCGTAGTGGAAGCGGTCAATCAGGATGTCACCATGGCGCTCTACAAGACGGTGGAACTGCTGCACTGGGAGACCTTCGGCTGGATTGCCAAGGGGGTGCTGACCCTGCTTATCTGCACCTACTTCATCACCTCCAGCGATTCGGGCACGCTCGTGATTACGACGCTGCTCTCCATCGGCGATCAGGATCCCCCGGTGCTGCACCGCGCCATCTGGGGGCTGGGGCAGGGGCTGGTCGCGGCCATTCTGCTGGTCTCCGGCGGGCTTGCCGCCCTGCAGGCCGCCAGCATCATCGCCGCGCTGCCCTTCTCGGTCATCATGCTGGCCATGTGCTATTCCCTGATGCAGGGGCTCAAACAGGAGAGCCAGCACCAGTTCGAATACAGGCAGAAGCTCAAGCGCCATCCGGGGTCGGTCAATCTGAGCCTGATGGATCGCATCGGTCCGGGCTGATGACAGGTTCGGTCAAACGAAAGGGGAACCTCGCGGTTCCCCTTTTTCATGCCTGTTCGGCGGTCGGTAGCTACAGCATCTGCTTGAGGCGATAGAGCAGGTCAAGGGCCTGGCGCGGGGTCAGCTCGTCCGGGCGTACTGTTGCCAGCTCCTCCACCACAGGATGGGGTTGCGGGGCGAGAGTGACCGGAGCAGGACGGCTTTCACCAGCAGCCACCGGAGTGGCACTCTCCAGCTCATGCAGTTTGTGGCGGGCCTGGTGGATCACCGATTTCGGAACCCCGGCCAGCGCCGCTACCTGCAGGCCGTAGGAGCGGCTGGCCGCGCCTTCCTGCACCGCGTGCATGAAGGCGATGGTGTCGCCGTGCTCCACCGCATCCAGGTGGACGTTGGCCAGCCCGCTCATCAGCTCGGGCAGGCGGGTCAGCTCGAAGTAGTGAGTGGCGAACAGGGTGTAGGCGCCAATCTTGCTCGCCAGCTGCTCGGCGCAGGCCCAGGCCAGGGAGAGGCCGTCGTAGGTGCTGGTGCCGCGGCCAATCTCGTCCATCAGCACCAGACTGCGGGCGGTGGCGTTGTTGAGGATATTGGCGGTTTCGGTCATCTCCACCATAAAGGTGGAGCGGCCGGAGGCGAGATCATCCGACGCCCCGATGCGGGTGAAGATGCGGTCGATGGGGCCGATGCGGGCGCTGTCGGCGGGCACGAAGGCGCCGATATGGGCCAGCAGCACGATCAGCGCAGTCTGGCGCATGTAGGTGGACTTACCGCCCATATTGGGGCCGGTGATGATCAGCATCCGCCGCTCCCGCTCCAGCCGGATGGGGTTGGCGATAAAGGGGTCGGTCATCACCTGCTCCACCACCGGATGGCGGCCCGCCTCGATGAGGATCTGATCTTCGTCGATGAGGGTGGGGCAGCGATAGTCGAGGGTCTCTGCCCGCTCCGCCAGGTTGGCCAGTACGTCCAGCTCCGCCAGTGCGGCAGCAGACTCCTGCAGATCGCCGAGGTGGGGCAGCAGGGCGTCGAGCAGCTCTTCGTAGAGACGTTTTTCCAGCGCCAGCGCCTGGGCCTGGGCGGTGAGCACTTTGTCCTCGTACTTCTTCAGCTCATCGATGATGTAGCGCTCGTTGTTTTTCAGCGTCTGGCGGCGGATGTAGTGAGCCGGCACCAGGTGGCTGTTGGCACGGCTCACCTCGATATAGAAGCCGTGCACCTTGTTGTAGCCCACCTTGAGAGTGTTGATGCCGGTGAGCGCCTTCTCCCGTTCCTCGATGCGGGCCAGGCTGGCGGTGGCGCCATTGGCCAGATCCCGCAGCTCGTCCAGCTCCTGATTGAACCCTTCACGGATGACGCCGCCATCGCGGATGAGCACCGGCGGCACCTCCATCACGGCACGCTCCAGCAGATCGAACAGCTCGGGGAAGGTACTTGCCCGCTCGCGCAGCTGCTGCACCGCCTCGTGCTCGCTCTCCGCCAGCAGACGCTGCAACTCGGGCAGCTGAGCAAAAGCCTGCCGCAGCCGGGTCAGATCGCGCGGACGGGCCGAGCGCAAGGCAAGGCGCGCCAGCACCCGCTCCACATCGCCGACCTGGCGCAGAAGGCTCCCCAGCTCGTCATAGAGGTTCTGCTCGATGAGCTCCTTGATGGTGCTCTGGCGACCTTTGAGGATCACCCGATCGCGGATCGGCTGGTGGATCCAGCGCTTGAGCAGCCGGCTGCCCATCGGCGTGGCGGTGCAATCGAGCACGGCGGAGAGGGTATTGTCGTGACCGCCGGCCAGATTCTGGGTCAGCTCCAGATTGCGGCGGGTGGCGGCATCCATGATGACCGCATGATCGGGCTGCTCCAGGCGCACGCTGCGAATGTGGGGCAGGGCGGTGCGCTGGGTGTCTTTCACGTACTGCATCAGGCAGCCGGCGGCGCACAGGGCGGTCTCGCTCTGCTCGACCCCAAAGCCCACCAGATCCTGGGTGCCGAACTGCTGGCACAAGAGCTTGCGGGCAGTGCCGAGCTCGAACTCCCACTCCGGGCGGCGGCGCAGACCGCGGCGACCCTCGACATGGTGCAGGAAGGCGAACGATTCGGGGTAGAGCAGCTCCGCCGGATTGGTGCGTTGCAGCTCCGCCAGCAGGGTCTCTTCTTTCTCGAACTGGTTGATGAAGAAGCGTCCGGAGCCGATGTCCATGGTGCCGTAACCGAAGCGGCGGCCATCGTGGTAGACGGCGGCGATCAGGTTGTCCTGCCGCTCGCTGAGCAGCGCCTCGTCGGAGACGGTACCCGGGGTGATGATGCGAATGACCTTGCGTTCCACCGGCCCCTTGCTGGTGGCGGGATCCCCCACCTGCTCGCAGATGGCGGCCGATTCGCCGAGCTGTACCAGCTTGGCGAGATACCCCTCGATGGCGTGATAGGGCACCCCGGCCATCGGGATGGGACTGCCGGCCGACTGGCCGCGCTTGGTCAGGGAGATGTCGAGCAGCTGGGAGGCCTTGCGGGCGTCGTCGTAGAAGAGCTCGTAGAAGTCACCCATGCGATAGAACAGCAGGATCTCCGGGTTCTCGGCCTTGAGAGTCAGATACTGCTGCATCATGGGGGTGTGGGCGCTCAAGTTGGCGCCTGGCGCTTGGTATTGTGCTGTCATGTGCTATTCCAGAAGGTGCTCTTGCGGGCAAACGTCTGCCGTCATGGGTCTGAATCTGGGGGCCATTCTACATGCTCGAGGCAAGATGGTGAGGAGGAATCTCCGTCTTGGGGGCAAAGCCGGCATCCCGTCGCGGATCTGTGCATCCGGATGATGCTGACCAGAGTGGCCTGGGGGGAGCCTGGCCGAAAAGAGGCATGGGGGAGGAGAAATAGCATCCCCGCACGGATGCGGGGATGGGAGAGACGGGGAGAGTGTCGCCCTTAGTACATGGCCTCGCCGCCACTCAGCATCTCGTGCAGCTTGGCTTTCTGCTCGGGCGTCAGCACCCGGCTCACCTCGAAGAGGTAGTGGGCGCGATGGTAGCGGGCCTCGGCCTGTACGTCGCTGATGGTCTGCAACTGCTTCCTCGCCGCCACTTCATCCCATTTGCCGGACTTGATCATGTTGACGATGACGTCCTGGCCGATTGCGTCGAGCTTGATTGAGCCCAGCTCCCTGGTGGCCTGCTCGCGCAGCCCCTTGATCTGCTCCACCTGGGCGCTGGAGAGGTTCAGCTCCTGGGCCAGGGTGGTCTCGCTCTGCAGCTCGGCGGTGCCCTCGGTGGCAAAGGCATGGGTGGCGATACACATTGCGAGGGCTGTCATGGCGACGTTGAACGGATGCTTCATCCGGCTTTCTCCTTGGTCTGATGGGATGGAAACCGCATGCATGGCGGTGTTGGAACATGATAACGAGCAGCCATGTACTGGAGCTTAAGCGGCGACAACTTGCTGACGCAGTGGCCCCGGGGTCGGTTGCCCGAGGAGCGGGGCAACTGCATAATGAGCGCCATATTTCGCCTGGAAGAGGCCGGAAGAGGACGCGATGATGGGACTTGAAGCAGAGATCTCCCGCTTATCCCGGGAATTGGGCGAGGCACTGCTGGCCAGAGGCTGGCTTGCCGCCACGGCGGAATCCTGCACCGGTGGCGGGGTTGCCACTGCCATCACGGATACTGCCGGCAGCTCGGCCTGGTTCGATCGCGGTTTTGTGACCTACACCAACGAAGCCAAACAGCAGATGCTCGGCGTCAGCATCGACAGCCTGTTGCGCCACGGCGCCGTCAGCGAACCCGTGGTGCTGGAGATGACCCGGGGCTGCCTGGCTCGCTCCGATGCGGGTATCTGCGTGGCCATCAGCGGTATCGCCGGGCCTGGTGGTGGCAGCGAGGAGAAACCGGTCGGCACTGTCTGGTTTGCCTGGGCAGATCGTACCGGTCGTCACCACTCCCTGCTCGCCCGTTTCGATGGGGATCGCCATCAGGTGCGCCAGCAGGCGGTCAGACAGGCCTTGTCCGGACTCCTGGCACTGCTCAAATAAATTGGGCTTGATACTGTATGCATAAACAGTATACTTAGCCCAACTTCACTTCTTATTCACGATTCCCAGCGGAGATTGGCATGGATCAGAACAAACAGAAGGCACTGGCGGCTGCGCTGGGCCAGATCGAAAAGCAGTTTGGCAAAGGCTCCATCATGCGTCTGGGCGACAGCAAGACCATGGATATCGAAGCCATCTCAACCGGCTCTCTCTCTCTGGACGTGGCGCTGGGGATCGGTGGTCTGCCGTGCGGTCGTATCGTCGAGATCTACGGTCCGGAATCCTCCGGTAAAACCACGCTGACCCTGCAGGTGATCGCCGAAGCCCAGAAGAAGGGCAAGACCTGTGCTTTCGTCGATGCGGAGCACGCACTGGATCCTATCTATGCCGCCAAGCTGGGCGTCAACGTCGACGACCTGCTCATCTCCCAGCCGGATACCGGTGAACAGGCACTGGAGATTTGCGACATGCTGGTGCGCTCCAATGCCGTCGACGTCATCATCGTCGATTCCGTGGCGGCCCTGACCCCGAAAGCGGAAATCGAAGGCGAAATGGGTGACTCCCACGTCGGCCTGCAGGCCCGACTGATGTCCCAGGCGCTGCGTAAATTGACCGCCAACATCAAGAACGCCAACTGCCTGTGCATCTTCATCAACCAGATCCGGATGAAGATTGGCGTCATGTTCGGCAGCCCGGAGACCACCACCGGTGGTAACGCTCTGAAGTTTTACGCTTCCGTGCGCCTGGACATCCGTCGTACCGGCGCCATCAAGGAAGGGGACGAGGTGGTCGGCAACGAAACCCGCGTCAAGGTCGTCAAGAACAAGGTGGCGCCACCCTTCAAGCAGGCTGAGTTCCAGATCTTCTATGGTGCCGGTATCTCCAAGGAGGGCGAGCTGGTGGACCTGGGCGTCAAGCACAAGCTGATCGACAAGGCGGGCGCCTGGTACAGCTACAACGGCGAGAAGATCGGCCAGGGCAAAGCCAACGTGATGAAGCTCTTCTCCGAAAACAAGGCACTGGCTGCCGAGGTGGAAGTGAAGCTGCGCGAGCTGCTGCTCTCCGGCACCGCGCCGGTGGAAGAGAAGGCCACGGCTGCCGAGTACGACGAGTTTGAAGCTGAAAACGAACAAGAGTTCGAATAAGGAATGAGGAAAGGCCGGGTTGATACCCGGCCTTGTTGTTTATGGCGGATGAATCTGTGAACGGAACGGGCGAGCCCGTCGAATTGACCTTTGAAGAGCAGCTGGCGGCCGCCCGTGCCTACGCCATGCGCAGTCTGGCCCGTCGCGAGAGTGCCGAGTCGGAGCTGGCCAGACGCCTGCGTCAGAAGGGATTCGAGGAGGAGGTGGTCGCCGTTGTACTCGACCATTGCCGTGGCTATGACTGGGTCAATGACGATCGTTACGGTGCCATGGCGGTGCGGGCCGGTGCGGCCAAAGGCCATGGTCCGCTCAGGATCCGCTTCGACCTGCGCCGCAAGGGGCTGGATGACACCCAGATCGAGACTGCCCTGGATCAACCCGAGCTCGACTGGTTCGAACTGGCGCTTGCGTTGTTGTCGCGTCGGGCAAAGGCGACCGACCTTGCCGACTTCAAACTGCGCATGAAGTGGCTCAAATATCTGATGGGGCGTGGTTTTACCCAGGAACAAGCCCGTTACGCCCTCTCAGCCATGCAAGGTGAGCAATAGTGGCGCGCCGAGGTTGAACATCTATAGCAACTGGTGTGCGGTGCGGCTGGTGGGGAATATCAGCCCTTCGCCGAGTCTGTCGATGGCTGCCCTGTGGTCGAGCGAGGCATCCCGAAGCCCCCCTGTTGCGACGTCCTTGCGGGTGCTGCAGCCAAACGCTGGCCCCTTGGGGGCTATTTCACCCGCCAAGGGTCCCCACGTTTTACTTTACCCTGCAGAAAACTTACATTAATGCGGTTAAAAGTCCGTATTCGAATCAAGCAGGATTTTCCATGTACATGTCCACGTCAGAGATTCGCACTGCGTTTCTCGAGTATTTCCGCACCCAGGGACACCAGGTTGTCTCTTCCAGCTCGCTGGTACCGCACAACGATCCGACCCTGCTGTTCACCAACGCAGGGATGAACCAGTTCAAGGACGTGTTCCTTGGCGCCGACAAGCGTGCCTATCACCGTGCCACCACGGCCCAGCGTTGCGTGCGGGCTGGCGGCAAGCACAATGACCTGGAAAACGTCGGCTATACCGCCCGTCACCACACCTTCTTCGAGATGCTGGGCAACTTCAGCTTCGGTGACTACTTCAAACAGGACGCCATCCGGTTTGCATGGGAATTTCTGACCGGTACCCTCAAGCTGCCCAAAGAGCGCCTGCTGGTGACCGTCTACGCGACTGACGACGAAGCCTTCGACATCTGGGAAAAAGAGGTCGGCGTGCCGGTCGATCGCATCGTGCGCATCGGTGACAACAAGGGTGCTCCTTATGCATCCGACAACTTCTGGGCCATGGGCGATACCGGCCCATGTGGTCCCTGCACAGAGATCTTCTACGACCACGGCGATCACATCTGGGGTGGCCCTCCCGGTTCACCAGACGAGGATGGCGACCGCTTCATCGAGATCTGGAACGTGGTCTTCATGCAGTTCAACCGTCAGGCTGACGGCACCATGGAGCCGCTGCCCCGTCCGTCCGTGGATACCGGCATGGGTCTGGAGCGTATCTCCGCCATCATGCAGGGGGTGCACTCCAACTATGAGATCGACATCTTCCAGGCGTTGATCAAGAAGGCGGCCGAGATCGTCGGCACCACGGATCTGAGCAACCAGTCCCTGCGCGTCATCGCGGACCACATCCGTTCCTGCGCCTTCCTGGTGGCTGACGGTGTCATGCCCTCCAATGAAGGTCGCGGCTACGTGCTGCGCCGCATCATCCGCCGCGCCGTGCGTCACGGCCGCAAGCTGGGTGCTACCGACGTCTTCTTCTACAAGCTGGCTGCCGAGCTGGCCGTGCAGATGAAGGATGTGGCGGCGGAACTGATCGCCCAGCTGCCGCTGGTCGAGCGAGTGTTGCGTATCGAGGAGGAGCAGTTCGTCCGCACGCTGGACAGAGGTCTGCTGCTGCTGGAAGACGCCCTGGCCAACCTCGGTGATGCCAAGGTGATCCCGGGTGAAGTGGTGTTCAAGCTCTATGACACATACGGCTTCCCGGCCGACCTGACCGCCGACGTGGTGCGCGAGCGCGAGATCGGCATCGACGAAGAGGGCTTCAAGGCCGAGATGGAGAAGCAGCGCGCCCGCGCGAAAGAGGCTTCCAGTTTCGGCGTGAACTACAACGACGTGCTGAAGCTCGATTTCGAGACTCCCTTTACCGGTTACAAGCAACTGAGCCAGAACACCCAGGTGGTCGGTATCTACAAGGATGGTGTCGAGGTCAATGGCCTCATCGCCGGTGAAGAGGCAGTGATCGTGCTGGCGGAGACCCCCTTCTATGCGGAGTCCGGCGGTCAGGTGGGTGACAGCGGCATCCTCAAGGTGGATGACGGCATCTTCGCCGTCACCGACACCCAGAAAGCGGGCAAGGCGATCATCCACAAGGGCTATCTGGAACTGGGTACCCTGGAGAAGGGAGCCGAGGTCGAGGCCGTGGTCGATGGCGACCGTCGTCAGGCCATCGCTCTTAACCACTCCGTGACTCACCTGCTGCACGCGGCCTTGCGCCAGGCGCTGGGTGAGCACGTGACCCAGAAAGGATCCCTGGTGGGCGCCGAGCGCATGCGCTTCGACTTCTCCCACTTCGAAGGGCTGACCATGGCGACCATTCGCCGGATCGAGGAGCTCGTCAACGCCCAGATCCGTGCCAACCACGAGGTGGCCACCCAGCTGATGGGGCTGGAAGAGGCCAAGTCAGCCGGTGCCATGGCGCTGTTTGGCGAGAAATATGAAGATGATGTGCGCGTGGTACGCATGGGCGACTACTCCACCGAGCTGTGCGGCGGTACTCACGCCAAGCGCACCGGTGATATCGGCTTCTTCAAGATCATTGCCGAGAGCGGCATTGCGGCTGGCGTGCGTCGTATCGAAGCGGTCACCGGCAAGAGCGCCATCGATCTGATGCACCAGCTGGGTGAACAGATCGAAGAGGCCGCCGCGCTGGTGAAGGGCGATCAGTTCTCCATCGCCGACAAGGTTCGCCAGGTACTGGACAAGGCCAAGATGATGGAGCGCGAGCTGGAACAGCTCAAGGCGAAGCTGGCGGCGCAGGCGGGTAACGACCTGCTGAGTCAGGTCATCGACATCAATGGCCAGAAGGTGCTGGTTGCCGCCCTGGAAGGGGTTGACCCCAAATCCCTGCGCGGCATGCTGGACGAGCTGAAGAACCAGATGAAATCCGGTGTCGTGCTGCTGGCAACCAGCAGTGATGGCAAGGTCAACCTGATCGCGGGCGTGACCAATGACCTGACCGGCAAGGTCAAAGCTGGTGAGCTGGTCAATCTGGTGGCCCAGCAGGTGGGTGGCAAGGGCGGTGGTCGTCCCGACATGGCACAGGCGGGTGGTACCCAGCCTGAGGCGGTGCCGGCGGCGCTGCAATCCGTTCACTCCTGGCTGGAAGAGCGCCTGTAAACGGGCGAGGTGATCTGTGGCACTCTATGTACAGAAGTACGGTGGCACCTCGGTCGGCACGCTGGAGCGGATCGAGGCAGTTGCTGAGCGGGTTCAACTGACCCGTGCCCAGGGACATGACGTGGTGGTGGTGGTCTCCGCCATGTCGGGCGAAACCAACCGGTTGCTGGGCATGGCCCAGCAGCTGGACCAGGATGCCAACCGGCGCGAGATGGATGTGCTGATCTCCACCGGTGAGCAGGTCACCATTGCGCTGCTGGCGATTGCGCTCAACAAGCGCGGTTGCCCCGCAGTCTCGATGACCGGTGATCAGGTCCGCATCCACACCGACTCCGCCTATGGCAAGGCGCGCATCACCCGTATCGACACCGAGGAGGTGGAAGCCGCACTCGGTGCCGGCAAGGTGGTGGTGATTGCCGGTTTCCAGGGGCGCGATGAGCATAATGCCATCACTACCCTGGGCCGAGGTGGTTCGGATACCACCGCGGTGGCCGTGGCTGCGGCCATCAAGGCAGATGAGTGCCAGATCTTTACCGATGTGGACGGGGTGTATACCACGGATCCGCGCATCGAGCCCAAGGCGCGTCGCCTCGATACCATCACCTTCGAGGAGATGCTCGAGATGGCGAGTCTCGGAGCCAAGGTGTTGCAGATCCGTTCGGTCGAGTTCGCGGGCAAGTACCGCGTGCCGCTAAGGGTGCTGTCGAGTTTCGTCGACGGAGAGGGAACCTTAATCACATATGGAGGTGAGAGGATGGAAGCACCCCTGGTATCCGGCATTGCGTTCAATCGCAACGAGGCCAGCCTGACCATTCTGGGTGTGCCGGACAGGCCGACCGTGGCCGCGCAGATCCTGAATCCGATCAGCGACGCCAACATAGATGTCGACATGATAGTGCAGAACACCATGGGGGATGGCACCGCCGATTTCACCTTCACGGTGAATCGCGATGATTATCGCCGGGCCCGCGCCTTGCTGGAGGAGACCGCCAGCGAGCTGGGGGCCGCCTGCGTGCAGGGCAACGGAGAGATCGCCAAGGTCTCCATCGTCGGGGTCGGCATGTGGAATCATCCTGGTGTAGCGCGCACCATGTTCAAGGTATTGGGTGAGGAAGGGATCAACATGCAGCTGATCTCCACCTCTGAAATCAAGATATCCGTGGTGATTGACGAGAAGTACCTGGAGCTGGCCGTGCGTTCGTTGCACTCGGCGTTCGGGTTGGATCAAGAGCCTCATGAGCAGCCCTTGGGAAACAATCCCTGATTGATTTAGTTTCAACCATTTACCATATCGGTATCTTTGTAAGATAATGGCGCATATCGATATAAATACAAAACAGGATACAGGAGCAAGCGAATGCTTATTTTGACTCGTCGTGTAGGGGAAACCCTGATGATTGGTGACGAAGTAACCGTTACCGTACTGGGCGTAAAAGGGAACCAGGTTCGTATCGGTGTGAATGCACCGAAAGAGGTTTCCGTACACCGCGAAGAGATCTACATGCGGATACAGGCCGAGAAAGTCCCGGGCCAACCGAATTTCTAAGCCATTTCATGGCTGCCTGAAGGCGACATCCCGGATGTCGCCTTTTGTTTTTTTGGGGCCTGCAAATCGGCCTGCAGAGCGCGTAACTACTGGGTAAGTGTCGATATTGCTTGAATATTCCACTCTTTGGCCAAATGCTGAGCGAACGCTCTGTTTTCTCCAAAAAAGTGTTTGACTAAAAATCCCTGTGAAGTATTATCAGCCCCGCAAACGGAGAGGTGGCCGAGAGGCTGAAGGCGCTCCCCTGCTAAGGGAGTATGCGGCTTATACCCGCATCGGGGGTTCGAATCCCCCCTTCTCCGCCATTTTGCGCCCGTAGCTCAGCTGGATAGAGTACCTGGCTACGAACCAGGTGGTCAGAGGTTCGAATCCTCTCGGGCGCACCATACAGACAGCCTCGACGTCAGTCGGGGCTGTTTTTTTATGGGCGATTTCCTCCTCCCCATCATGGGGTTGTCTCTCTCGTGTCCTTCTCCCTGACGCCCCCACGGGGGACGGTTCCCCCTGGCTGCACGTGCCCCCGGGTCACCACTCTCCACGTATCTTGCCTGGCAGGCTGCTGACGCATCCCGTGGCCGTGCCTGTGGATCTGGGTGCCCTTACCATAACGCACTATGCTGTGCGGGGCTGGCGCCCTCTGGCGGCCTGCTGAGGCATTTGGCGGGCAATAAAAAAGGATGCCGCGGCATCCTTTCATGTCTTCGTGGAAAGAATCAGCTTTTCAGCCACTTGCGGATGCGGTTGGCATCCCCGACAGGGGTGCGTTTGCCCACCGAGTTGAGCAGTACGATGGCGAGCTCCTGACGATCCGGTTTGGCACGCATCAGCAGGCAGCGGCCCGCTTCGTCGGTATAGCCTGTCTTGGAGAGGCGTACATCCCAGTCCGGGTTCTTCACCAGCGGGTTGGTATTGTTGAACATCAGGCTGTAGGCCGGCTTGTGAAAGCGCATCTCCCTGCTGGTGTCCTGGGTGAATTCACGGATCAGCGGCTGTCGATAGGCCGCAGAGAGGAGCTTGGCCAGATCCTGGGCGGTGGAGACGTTGCGGGTGGAGAGACCGGTGGAGTCATAGTAGCGGGTGTTGCGCATGCCGAGCTGTCTGGCCTTGTTGTTCATGGCGCGGATGAAGGCCTGGCGACCCCCCGGGTAGTGGCGGGCAAGCGCCGAGGCCATGCGGTTCTCGGAGGACATCAGCGCTAGATGCAGGGCGTCGCGGCGGCTGACCTGGGTGCCCATGCGCACCCGTGAATAGGTGTGCTTGATGTTGTCCCTGTCGTTCTGATCAATGGTCAGGGTCTGATTGAGGTTCTGGCGGGCATCCAGCACCACCAGCGCCGTCATCAGCTTGGTGAGGGAGGCGATGGGGCGCACCCGGGTGGGGTTTTTCTGATACAGGGTCTTGCCGGTGTTGACGTCCATCACCAGGGCACTGCCCGATTTGAGCTGCAGCTTGGCCGGGTCGGGGGTCGCCAGGGCTGTCTGCGAACCCAGCAGTCCCATCAATCCACCTACCAGCGCGATTGCGCGAATCCAACACCCCATACAACCAACTCCATCCACAGCGAAAAAAGGCGCTAGATTCACTCATTTTTGCCCCTGCTTTACAAGAGCGAGCAGGGGGAATTCGCCACTATTTTCCATAAAAAAGGGCCGCCAGTGGGCGACCCTGTGGTTTGTCTCACTCTCTGGAGATGCCGGGCTTGCGTCTGCTCCACCAGCGCCAGACCAGAGCGATGAGGCCGCCCACCAGCAGCACGACCGGCAGGTAGAGAATGACGCTGAGAAATTGGGACTCATACTGCGCGGCCAGCTTGGTGTGGCTCAGGTAGTAACCCAGCCCGACCAGGGGGCAGATCCACATGATGGAGCTGATCAGGTTGACCACCAGGAAGCGCCCCTGGGGGATCTCGTTGGCGCCGACGATATAGGGGTAGGCGGTACGCACGAAGGCGATGTAGCGGGCGGTGATCAGGGTGATGATGCCGTACTTGTTGAGCAGGTAGTGCACCTTCTCCTTGTGCTTGTCATCGAGGTGGGACATCAGCCTGTGATACATCCGGGTGTGGCCGAGGAAACGCCCCTGCATGTAGCCAAGCCAGGTACCGACGAAGGTCGCCATGATCAGCAGCGGGACCACCGCCATCGGCAACACCCCCTGATAGATCAGCACGCCGGTCAGGATCAGCAGGGTATCCCCTGGCAGGAAGGCGGTGGGGATAAAGCCATTCTCGAGCACCAGGAAGGTCAGCAGGACGACATAGACCATGAAGACCATCTTGGGATCAGAGAGTGTCGCCAGATCCTGATGCATAAAGGCGTGAGCCAGGTGGTAAAACTGCTCCATACATGCAAACTCCGCAGGTTAGCTGGGTTGGTCGGTCAAGGGCATGGCAAGTACCTTGTCGATGCGCAGGCCGTCCATATCCACGATTTCCAGTTGCCACTGTTCCAGGGTGACCAGGTCTCCGGTCTGGGGAAGGCGGCCAAGGAGCAGCATGATAAGCCCTCCAAGGGTGTGATAGTGATGTTTTTCTTCTTCCGGCAGACGAACCAGCTCCAGACAGTCCTTCAATTCTGGCAGTGGAATGAGGCCGTCGAGCAGCCAGCTGCCGTCGGCGCGCTGGAAGGCCCAGTTGTCCTCCCCATCTTCCTGCTGGAAGTCGCCGGCCAGGGTTTCCAGCAGATCCTGCTGGGTGACCAGCCCCTGCAGCTCGCCATATTCGTCCACCACCAGCACCATGTGCTCGGAGTGGGTACGGAAGTGGTTGAGCAGCTCCAGGCCGTTGAGGGTCTCCGGCAGCAGGCTGCCGTCCTGGGTCAGCGCCGCCAGATCGATGGGCTCTCCCTTGATGTAGGCGTGCAGCACCTTGCTGACGTTGAGGATGCCGACGAGATCCGACAGGCTGCCGTCACAGACAGGGAAGAAGCTGTGGCGATATTCCACCAGACGTTGGAGGTTCACTTCCAGTGGCAGTGACAGGTCCAGATAGCGGATGTCGCTGCGCGGCACCATCAGGGAGGCCAGGCTGCGTTCGTCGAGGCGGAACACGTTGCGCAACATAGTGTGCTCATGGTCCTCGATCACCCCCGCTTCGGAGCCCTCCACCAGCATGGCGTGGATCTCCTCCTGAGTGACGTTGTTGCTGCTGCGCTGATCGACCCGCAGCAGCCGCAGGCTGGCGTTGGTGGAGGCGGAGAGCAACCAGACGAAGGGACGGGTCAGGGTCGCCAGCCAGAGCATGGGGCGGGCTACCAGACAGGCGATGCGCTCGGCGCTGAGCTGTCCGAGGCGTTTGGGCACGAGCTCCCCTACCACGATGGAGAGATAGGTGACCAGCACGACCACGATGACGGTGGCGAGCAGGCTGCTGCTCTTGGGGGAGAGCCCCCACTCCTGCAGCCAGAGGGCGAAGGGCTGGGCCAGCAGGGACTCGCCATAGATACCGTTGAGCAGACCGATGCTGGTGATGCCGATCTGCACGGCGGAGAGGAAATGGGTCGGATCTTCCCCGAGCTTGAGGGCGATGGCGGCGGAGCGGCTCCCTTCGCTCGCCATTTTGGCGAGACGTGCCTTGCGTGCCGTCACGATGGCGATTTCCGACATGGCGAAGACGCCATTGAGCAAAATCAATCCAAACAGGATCAATATTTCCATACTGCAGCAGCACTCCCGATAGAAAAGACCGCTGGCAGTGTAATGAATTTGCGGGCTCTGCGCTTGTGAAAGGAGGTGATTTGGCTCGTGAATTTTTGAATATCGCCCCGGCGGGAGGGATAAAACCGCGGGGCAGGAGAGGGAGAACTGAACCCCTGACATGAAAAAGCCCCCGATAAACGGGGGCTTGTCATGTTGCGCTGTGGCTTAGAGCGCGGCGATCTCGGCCTGCTGGGCTTCCAGCTTGGTCAGCTGGAGACGGTAATCTTCCAGCTTCTCGCGCTCCTTGATGATGACCGCTTCCGGCGCCTTGGCGACGAAGGCTTCGTTGCCGAGCTTGCCTTCGATGCGGCCGCACTCGCCCACCAGACGGGCCACCTCTTTGGCCAGACGGGCCAGCTCGGCTTCCTTGTCGATGAGACCGGCCATCGGGATCATCAGCTCGGTGGCACCGATCAGCTTCTTCACCGACAGCGGGGCGGTTTCACCGGCCGCCAGTACGCGGATGGATTCCAGACGGGCCAGCGACTTGAGGAAGGCCTCGTTGTCAGCGGCGCGCTGGGCATCCTTGGCATCGCACTGGAGCAGCACGTTGAGGGGCACGCTCGGGGCCACGTTCATCTCGGCGCGGATGTTGCGGATGCTGACGATGAACTCCTTCACCCACTCCTGATCCGCCATCGCGGCGTCGTCCACCTTGGCGGCGTCGAACTCCGGGAAAGCCTGAATCATGATGGTGTCGGCGTGTACGCCAGCCAGCGGGGCGACCGATTTCCAGATGGTCTCGGTGATGAACGGGATGATCGGGTGTGCCAGGCGCAACAGGTTCTCGAGGACGCTGACGAGGGTGTGGCGGGCAGCGCGCTGCTCGGCCTCGGAACCCTTGGTCAGTACCGGCTTGGTCAGCTCCAGATACCAGTCACAGAACTGGTTCCAGATAAATTCGTACAACACGCCTGCCGCTATGTCGAAGCGGTAGGTATCGAGGGCGGTGCGGAAGTCACGGATGGCCACTTGCAGCTGGGACTGGATCCAGCGATCCGCCAGGCTGAACTGCATCTCGCCACCGGCAAAGCCGCAATCCTGATCTTCGGTGTTCATCAGCACATAGCGGGAGGCGTTCCACAGCTTGTTGCAGAAGTTGTTGTAGCCATCCAGGCGCTTCATGTCCCAGTTGATGTCACGACCGGTAGAGGCAAGCGCCGCCAGCGTGAAGCGCAGGGCGTCGGTACCGTGGGCATCGATCCCTTCCGGGAACTGCTTGGCGGTACGCTTGGCGATCTTCTCGGCCATCTGCGGCTGCATCATGTTGCCGGTGCGCTTCTCCAGCAGGTCTTCCAGGGAGATGCCGTCGATCATGTCGAGGGGGTCCAGTACGTTGCCCTTGGACTTGGACATCTTCTGGCCCTCTTCGTCACGGATGAGGCCGGTGATGTAGACGGTCTTGAACGGGACTTGCGGCTGGCCGTTCTCGTCCTTGATGAAGTGCATGGTCATCATGATCATCCGGGCAATCCAGAAGAAGATGATGTCGAAGCCGCTCATCAGCACGTCGGTCGGGTGGAAGGTCTTGAGTGCCTCGGTGTTGTTCGGCCAGCCCAGGGTGGAGAAGGTCCACAGGGCGGAGCTGAACCAGGTGTCGAGCACGTCTTCGTCCTGACGCAGCACGGTCACGGACGGGATGCTGTGCTTGGCGCGCACTTCCTCTTCGTTGCGGCCCACGTAGACGTTGCCGGCATCGTCATACCATGCCGGGATGCGGTGACCCCACCACAGCTGACGGGAGACGCACCAGTCCTGAATGTCGCGCATCCAGGAGAAGTACATGTTTTCGTACTGCTTCGGCACGAACTGGATGCGGCCATCTTCCACCGCCTCGATGGCGGTCTTGGCCATGGGGGCCACGCGCACGTACCACTGGTCGGTCAGCATGGGCTCGATGGGCACGCCGCCGCGATCGCCGTAAGGCTGCTGCAGCACATGATCCTTGATCTCGGCCAGGAGGCCCAGCTCGTCCAGCTTGGCGACGATGGCCTTGCGGGCGGCGAAGCGCTCCATCCCGGCGAACTCGGTCGGCAGGGCGGCGTCATAGGCGGTGCTGGGGTTGCCATTGGTATCGACCACTTCGGCCTCGGCACGCACGTGGGCGTCCAGAGTGAAGATGTTGATCATCGGCAGGTTGTGGCGCTTGCCCACTTCGTTGTCGTTGAAGTCGTGGGCCGGGGTGATCTTCACGCAGCCGGTGCCCTTCTCCATGTCGGCATGTTCGTCGGCAACGATGGGGATCAGACGGTTCACCAGCGGCAGCAGGATGTGCTGGCCGATCAGCGCCTTGTAGCGCGGGTCTTCCGGGTTCACGGCCACGGCGGTATCACCCAGCATGGTTTCCGGACGGGTGGTGGCGACGATCAGGTGATCCTTGCCTTCGGCGGTCTTGGCGCCGTTGGCCAGCGGGTAGCGAAGGTGCCACATGTGGCCCTTGATCTCGCGGTTTTCCACTTCCAGGTCGGAGATGGCGGTGTTGAGCTTGGGATCCCAGTTCACCAGACGCTTGCCGCGGTACATCAGGCCGTCTTCGTACAGGCGCACGAACACTTCCTGGACGGCGGCGGAGAGGCCTTCATCCATGGTGAAGCGCTCGCGCTCCCAATCCACGGAGTCACCCAGACGGCGCATCTGACGGGTGATGGTGCCACCGGACTCTTCCTTCCACTGCCAGATCTTGTCGATGAAGGCTTCCCGGCCGTAATCGTGGCGGGTCTTGCCCTCTTCTGCGGCGATCTTGCGCTCAACCACCATCTGGGTGGCGATACCGGCGTGGTCGGTACCCGCCTGCCACAGGGTGTTCTTGCCCTGCATGCGGTTGTAGCGGATCAGGGTGTCCATCAGGGTCTGCTGGAAGGCGTGGCCCATGTGCAGGCTGCCGGTGACGTTCGGCGGCGGGATCATGATGCAGAAGGAGTCTTTGCTGGTGTCGCCGTGGGGCTTGAAGTAACCCTGGGCTTCCCAGTGCTGGTAGAGCGCCTGTTCGATGGCGTTGTGATTAAAAGTCTTTTCCATGGTCTCGCCGTATTCTGGATGGATGGATTCTGGTGTTGATTCGTCGTGGATCGAGGGTGGCACAGTCAGGGCTGCGCCGGATCCGGTGCGGCAAGGACGGGCTGATCCCTCATCTCGAGGGTATGGCCCGCCTGGCGATAGTGCTTGTAGCGCTCGCGGGCTTGCTGCTTTTGCGTTTCGTCAGTGGGGACAAAATCTACCACTTGAGCGAAGTGTCCTGCAAACAAAGGTGTCTGCCGGGCCAGGTTGATGAGGCAGGCATAGCGCCGCCGTGGCGGCTGATGGCCTATCTCCACCGGGGCCTGACCGCTCTCTCCCTGCAACTGGTGCGGTACGAAGCGATCGGGCGGCAACTGCCACAACAGCTCGTCCAGACGCAGGGCCTGGGCCTCGTCCTCGCACAGCAGATAGAGGTGGCCTGCGCTCCAGCCATCGGCCGCAAGCTGGCAGGCGAGGCGCTCGACGGCGGAGGCATCCGCATCATCGGGCTGGCTCATCAGGTAAAAGGTCACTTGGCTCATCAGGTCGGTCCCGTTTGGCTGTGACGGACAGCGATTGGCCGTCTTCGGGAGCCGCGTCTGGCACGGACTTCCCGGATTCTCTCAATGAAACAAGGAAGAGGCAGGCCTCTTCCTTGTGATACAGGGTAACGCCTTCTCGCATCGCTCTTCGAGTCGATGGGGAAGGGGATCACTCCTTGTCTTCGACGTCCGCCACGCCGGCCCGGTTGAGCAGGAACTGGGTCAGCAGGGGCACAGGACGGCCGGTGGAGCCCTTCTCCTTGCCGCTCTTCCAGGCGGTCCCTGCGATATCCAGGTGGGCCCAGTTGTACTTCTTGGTGAAGCGCGACAGGAAGGCAGCGGCGGTGATGGTACCGGCCGGACGGCCACCGATGTTGGCCATGTCCGCGAACGGGCTTTCCAGCTGCTCCTGATACTCGTCGAACAGGGGCAGGCGCCAGGCGCGATCGCCGGCCTGTTCGGAGGCGTTGAGCAGCTCGTGGGCCAGGGGGTTGTGGTTCGCCAAGAGGCCAGAGGTATGGTGGCCCAGGGCGATGATGCAGGCACCGGTCAGGGTCGCCACATCGATCACGGTCTCGGGATCGTAGCGGTCCACATAGGTGAGGGCATCGCACAACACCAGGCGGCCTTCGGCGTCGGTGTTGAGCACCTCGACGGTCTGGCCGGACATGGTCGTGAGGATGTCACCGGGGCGGTAGGCATTGCCCCCCGGCATGTTCTCGCAGCCCGCCAGCACGCCGATGACGTTGATGGGCAGCTGCAACTGGGCCAGGGCGTGCATGGTGCCGAGCACGGAGGCGGCGCCACCCATGTCGTACTTCATCTCGTCCATGCCGTCTGCCGGCTTGATGGAGATGCCGCCGGAGTCGAAGGTCAGCCCCTTACCCACCAGCACGATGGGCTTGGCGTCGGCGTTGCCCTTGTACTCGATGATGGCCATCATGGCTTCGTTCTCGGAGCCGCGGGCCACTGCCAGGTAGGAGTTCATGCCGAGCTCGGCCATCTCCTGCTCCCCCACCACCCTGGTGGTGATGTTGTCATAGGCATCCGCCAGACGGCGGGCCTGGGAGGCGAGGTAGGCGGGATTGCAGACGTTGGGCGGCATGTTCGCCACGTCGCGGCAGATGCGCACCCCTTTCGCCACGGCCAGGCCGTGGTTGATGGCGCGCTCGCCTATGGTCAGTTCCCGACGCGTCGGCACGTTGAAGACCAGCTTGCGCAACGGACGGCGCGGTTCGGCCTTGTTGGTCTTGAACTGATCGAAGCTGTAGAGGCCCGCCTTGGTGGTTTCCACCGCCTGACGCACCTTCCAATAGGTATCCCGACCCTTGACGTGCAGCTCGGTCAGGAAGCAGACCGCTTCCATGGAGCCGGTTTCGTTCAGGGTGGTGATGGTCTTGTTGATGATCTGCTTGTACTGGCGCTCGTCGAGTTCGCGCTCCTTGCCGCACCCGACCAGCAGTACGCGCTCGCTGAGCACGCCCGGTACTTGATGCAGCAGAAGCATCTGGCCCGGTTTCCCTTCCAGGTCGCCACGGCGCAGCAGCGAGCTGAGATAGCCGTCGCTGATCTTGTCCAGCTGTTCGGCAACCGGAGAGAGGCGGCGGGGCTCAAAAACGCCGACCACGACGCAGGCACTGCGTTGCTTCTCAGGACTGCCACTCTTTACACTGAACTCCATGGAATCTCCTACATCCTAAAGACAAAAGGCACCATTTATTGAATAATGCGGTGCTTGTTGGGGTATCAGAGGCGGAGCGAACAGTCACAGGCTCCGCAGTTCAAACTGGTAAAAATCCAATATAGGGCCCTATTTTTCAGGCATTCGACTAAAAACACAAGTTTACTTGGGAATGACTGTGATCGTTTTCCGATATTTGTTCAGGGAGACCCTGAAAACCCAGCTGGCGGTGCTGTTCGTGCTGCTGCTTATCTTCGTCAGCCAGCAATTTATCCAGATCATTGGCGATGCCGCCGATGGTGAGGTGCCGACGCGCCTGGTATCCACCCTCCTGCTGCTCAACCTGCCGAATATGGCGTTGTTGATGCTGCCTATCAGTCTGTTTTTAGCCATTCTGTTTGCTCACGGCCGTTTGTACGCGGAAAGCGAGATGACGGTGATGCACGCGGTGGGTTTCAGTCACCGTTTCATCATGGGCAGCGCCCTGGTGCTGGCCTTGCTGACCGCCGCCGTCGCGGCGTTCAACACCGGCTGGGTCGCCCCCCAGGCCAAGGAGCGGGAGTACCAGGTGATCGACGAGTTCAAGGCCGATCCCGGTATCTCTTTCCTGCAGGCCGGCCGCTTCATGGAGCTCGACAAGGGGCGCCTGGTGGCCTACATCCAGGATCTGAACGACAAGGGGTCGGAGTTGCAGAAAATCTTCGTGCTGCAACGGGCCGAGGGGGGCTCACCCCCGTCAGTGGTGGTGGCCAACGAGGGGCAGGTGACCGCCGACAGCAACGGCTTGCAGTGGCTGACCCTGAAGGATGGCTCGCGCTACGAGGGGCATTTCACCGGCAAGCAGTTCCAGGTCTCGGAGTTCCGTGAATACAGCCTGGTGATCCGCCAGCAGGAGATGGAGCGATCCAACCGCAAGGCGGCGGCCAAGCCGACCCTGGCATTGCTCGGTACCCAGGACAACCAGCTGATGGCCGAATTGCAGTGGCGCCTGTCGCTGCCCCTCTCCATCCTGGTGCTCACCTTCCTGGTGGTGCCGATGGCGCGGGTCAATCCCCGTCAGGGGCGTTACGCCAAGCTGCTGCCGGCCATCCTGCTCTATCTCTCCTATTTCCTGCTGCTCAGCGCCGCCCGGTCGGCCATCGACAGCGGGCGTCTGCCCCACTGGCCCGGGATGTTCCTGGTGCCCCTGGTCTATCTGCTGCTGATAGGGTTGCCTCTCAACCTGCAGGGCACCAGCTGGTGGAACGGGGTCAAAGGGCAATTGTTCAAGAGAAAGTCAGCGTGATGCTGCAACCTGGGAGTCTCTGCTGATGTTCGGCATTCTCGATAGATACATAGGCAGGGTCATCTTCATGTCGATCCTGCTGTGCGAGCTGACCCTGGTCGGGCTCGCCGCGCTCATCAAGTACGTGGAGCAGTTGAAGGCGGTCGGGGAAGGCAACTACGACATGCTCAACGCCCTCTACTACGTGCTGCTCTCCATGCCCAAGGAGGCGGTGCTCTTCTTCCCCCTGGCGGCCCTGCTCGGTGGCCTCATCGGTCTGGGCCAGCTCGCGACCAGCTCCGAGCTGGTGGTGATGCAGGCGGCGGGACGCTCCAAGATCAGCATCGTCATGGCGGCGCTCAAGACCGCCATTCCCCTGATGCTGCTGGTGGGGCTGATGGGAGAGTACGTCGCACCGGCCGCCAAGCGGATGGCGGATGACATCAAGGCGGGGGCCATGTCGGAAGGGCGGCTCACGGTCTCGGCCTACGGGGTCTGGGCACGGGATGGCAACAACTTCGTCAACATCAACGGGGTGCGCAACGATGGCGCCCTGACCGGCATCACCCTCTACCGCTTCACTCCGTCCCGCAACCTGATCGACGTGGTGCAGGCGAAGGAGGGGGTGTTCGAGGATCACCACTGGCTGCTGAAACAGGTGCACATCACCCGGTTTGACGATCCCACCCGGATCCAGGACGAACAGCATGCCCAGATGGCCTGGCAATCCGAGCTGACCCCCAAGCAGCTCGGGGTGGTCAGCATCGATCCCGAAAACCTGCCCATCTCGGGGCTGCGGGACTACATCGGTTATCTGGATGCCAACAAGCAGGATGCCGGACGCTACAAGCTGGAGATGTGGCGCAAGCTGCTCTCACCGCTCTCCGTGGTGGCCATGATACTGCTCGCCTCCTCCTTCATCTTCGGTCCGCTGCGCTCGGTGAGCATGGGGGCGCGGATGCTGATGGGGATCATGACCGGCTTCGCGGTCTATGTGAGCGACAGGGTGTTCGGCCCGGTCAGCCTGGTCTATGCGGTCCCGCCCATCCTCGCGGCCATCGCACCCAGCCTGCTGTTTGGCGGCATCTCCTTCTATATCCTGAGCCGCAAACAGTAGCGGCCTGAAGGGCGGCGGGCTGCTGACAACAGGCGGCCATTGCTCTCGATGCACCGTTTCCGTCAAGGTTCTGGGCTGCAAGCCGTCAGTTCTGGTCAACAAAAAGGGCACCTCGGGGTGCCCTTTTTCGTTGCCGTCTTGGGATCAGCGATTGAGCTGCTCCAGGTTTTCCGTCTTGCCGAGCACCACCACCTCGCACTCGGCCCAGATGTCCTGGAAGGCGCGGGGGCGGGCGCGATTGAACACACACAGCAGGTTGCCCAGGCCAAAGGCCGAGGTAGCGAGCCGGATCAGGGCCTGGGTGACGCGAATGTTGCTGCCGTCCAGGTTCTGGATGCGCAGGCGCCAGGCCCGCATGCCGATGGTCTGGCCGGCGCGGACCCAGAACCAGGTGTAGAAACCGCAGATGACGAAGGCCAGCCAGGCGCTGTAGAGGGGGCTGGTGAGCAGCCAGGCGGCATCCTTGCCCTCGGGAACGTGCGCCATGCCGGTGGCCAGCAGCAGGTGGGCCACCCCCATGCCGATGAAGCCGGCGATGATCAGCAGGGCAATCACCACCAGATAGTCATAGAGCAGGGCGCCGAGACGGCGCAGCAGACCGGCGGACGGATGCCGGGGAGCAGGCTGGAGAGGGGAGGGGGTCTTGCGCTTGGCCATGATGATTATTCCATTAATATGATGCGGGCATTCTATGTAACTGGCCTGGCATCGGCAAGGCGTTGAATAAATGAGCAAACAACGGTGGGGGCAAGAAAAACACCTTGCATGGCAAAGCGCCATTCGTATAATCCCTCGCAGCTGCCCGGGTGGCGAAATCGGTAGACGCAGCGGATTCAAAATCCGCCGTAGCAATACGTGTCGGTTCGAGTCCGACCCCGGGCACCATCAGATTCCATGACAAAAGGCCATCCTCGCGGATGGCCTTTTGTTTTTCCGGGCGGTGCGAAGAGGTGTACCCTCAGACCCTCAGACCCTCAGACCCTCAGACATTCAGACCCACAGGCTCTCGGGCCATCAGCCTCTCGGACTGCCATCCCCTCAGTCGATATTCTGTGCGATGCGCCACAGCACGCCGGCGGGATCGTACAGACAGAACTCCTTCATGCGCCACGGCTGGGTGACGAGCTCCGTGACCCGGACGCCATAGCGGCGGGCAAGCTGGCTCGTCGTCACCTGCGCCTGCCAGGCGGCCACGTCCTCCACCAGGAGGTGCATCATGAGCTGCTCGGCCAGCCCCGGGGGGTTGCCATCCTGCAGAAGGAAGCTTGCGTTGCCGAGATGAAAATAGGCCACGCCGTCGCCATCGGAGGCCAGGGTAAAGCCGAGATCCTGATAGAACTGCTTTGACAGCGGGAAATCCCGGGCAGGCACGAACGCCTTGATTTCGGTCACGTTGAGATTGGGCATGGGCTCCTCGCGGCGCTGGGAACAGGGGAAGATGGCTTGCCAGTATGACCGGGCATTTCGGGGCAGACCAGACGAATGGTGCGAGTTTGCACTCTTAAAGTGCTTGTGCCCCTCGGGTGGGGGGATATTGGCCGTCAGCCTCATTTGATTTCACCATGGTATGGCCCATTTCATTTATTTCATAAATACCTTAGCGGGATAGATAAGCCTGCCAGGGTGACATCACCACGGGTTCGCCCCGTCATTGTGAAGCGATTGGGTCATCCTGGTGCATTTTCCCGGCAATGCACAGCCAAAGTGCGATTTTCCCCCTGTAACCGGGCATCGTGCGCCAAGATGGTGCGTGTTGAATGTGATGAAAACATAACGCCATGAAATAAAAGGATTATTTTTCTTGGCCTGCTTTATGCTTTCCCCATGTCATGTCGCCATGATGTCTCCGTGAGCCACACAGGTACGGTGGGCAGGTGGCCAGGTTGGAAATGCATATCAGGAAATGGACCCGGATGCCGGGACGACAAGGAGAGGGCTGTATGTTCAAGAGACTCGTAATGACTGGCCTGCTGGCGCTGGCCGCCACCATGGCCGCCCCGGGCTGGGCCGAAGAGGTGGCCGCGCAGGCCGATGTGGTACAGGCGGCCGCGACCGTGACCATCAACAAGGGGGACAATACCTGGCTGATGGTGGCGGCGGCCCTGGTGATCCTGATGTCCGTGCCGGGCCTCGCCCTCTTCTACGGCGGCCTGGTGCGCGCCAAGAACATGCTGAGCGTGCTGATGCAGGTGTTCACCCTGTTCTGCCTCATCACCGTCCTCTGGGTGGTCTACGGCTACTCCCTGGCCTTCACCGAGGGCGGCGCCTTCTACGGCTCCTTCGACAAGGTGCTGCTGATGGGGGTGACGCCGGATTCCATCGCCGCCACCTTCAGCAAGGGGGTCGGGATCAGCGAGTTCATCTACGTGGTGTTCCAGGGCGCCTTTGCCGCCATCACCTGCGGGCTCATCGTCGGCGGCTTTGCCGAGCGGATGAAGTTCTCGGCGGTGCTGCTGTTCGCGGTGATCTGGTTCACCTTCGCCTATATCCCGATGGCGCACATGGTGTGGTACTGGGCGGGTCCGGATGCCTACACGGATGCGGCCGCCGCCGAAGCGGCCGGTGCCACCGCAGGCTATCTGTTCCAGCACGGCGCTCTGGACTTCGCCGGCGGCACAGTGGTGCACATCAACGCCGCGGTGGCCGGTCTGGTTGGGGCCTTCATGGTGGGCAAACGGGTTGGCTATGGCCGTGACCCCATGACCCCCCACAGCCTGACCATGACCATGATCGGTGCCGCCCTGCTGTGGTTCGGCTGGTTCGGCTTCAACGCTGGCTCCTCCCTCGAAGCCAACGGCACGGCGGCCCTGGCCTTCGCCAACACCTGGATCGCACCGGCCGCTGCCGCCCTCTCCTGGACCTTCGCCGAGTGGGCGATGAAGGGCCGTCCCTCCCTGCTTGGCGCTGTCTCCGGTGCGGTGGCGGGCCTGGTCGCCATCACCCCTGCCGCCGGTTTCGTCGGTGTGGGGGGCGCCCTCATCATCGGCCTGCTCAGCGGTGTGGCCGGTCTGTGGGGCGTGCACGGTCTCAAGCGTCTGCTGGGGGCCGATGACAGCCTGGACGTGTTCGGCCTGCACGGGGTGTGCGGGATCCTGGGTGCCGTGCTGACCGGGGTGTTCGCCAGCCCGGATCTGGGCGGCACCGGGGTGTGGGACTATGTGACCAACCAGGTGGCCGAGGGGTACTCCATCCTGGCCCAGGTCAAGGTACAGGTCATCGGCGTGGGGGTGACCGTGGTCTGGACCGCCCTGGTCTCTGCCGTGGCCTACAAGCTGGTGGACCTGCTGATCGGTCTGCGGGTGAAGGAAGATGCCGAGCGCGAAGGGCTGGACGTGACCAGCCACGGCGAGAAAGCCTACAGCCATTGATCCTGCTGCCATGAATGTCATACCGCCGGCCCCGTCCGGCGGTTTTTTTATTGGGGCGGGCTGGCCAGGCTGCCCGGACCGGGCCGCTGGTGGCCGGGGTCGCTATTTGTGTTTGCGGGGTCTTTTATGCCTGCATTTTGGGCGGATCTCCGCTAAACTCTGCCACCCTTTATTCGGGGTCGCCGGGTCTGCCCCGTCGTCACCCTCTTTTTCATGCCTTCGGAGCCGCTCATGCCGTTAGTGGGACACCAACATCAGATCGATATTCTGGAACTGACCGACAAGGGGGATGGCAAGGGTCGCCTGTTCGATCGCCCCCTGTTTGTCGAGGGTCTGCTGCCCGGTGAGCAGGCGCTGGTCGAGTTGATCGAGGTCAAACCGAACTACCTGCACGGCAAGCTGGTCGAGTTGACCCAGCCCTCTGCCGACAGGGTGCCGGATTTTTGCCCCAATACCGAGTGCGGTGGCTGCCAGGTGCGCCCGCTGTCCTATCCGGCCCAGCTTGCCCTCAAGCAGAGCCTGGTGCAGAGCGCACTGGAGCAGGTCGGGCTGGGTGAGGCCGTGGTCAACCCCATCCTCGGCATGGAGACGCCGTTTGCCTACCGCAACAAGGCCCAGTACGCGGTGCGTGGCAACGAGGCGGGCGCCGAGATCGGCTTCTACCGCAAGCACTCCCATGACCTCATCACCGCCGATGATTGCGCGGTGCAGGACTCGCTGCACGTGGAGCTCAATGCCCGGGTACGCAACTGGATGCGCGAGCACGACATCGCGGCCTATGACGAGGTGGCCCACACCGGCTGCGTGCGCAACCTGATGACCCGCAAGGGCTTCAAGAGCGGCGAGCTGATGGTGGTGCTGGTGACCCTGGGCGAAGCGCTGCCGTTCGAAACCGAGCTGCTGGCGGCCCTGGCGGATCTGCCGGTCACCACCCTGGTGCAGAACATCAACGAGGTGCGTACCAACCGCATCCTGGGTGACAAGAACCGGGTGCTGCTGGGCAGCGGGGTGATCCGCGACAAGATCCACGAGCTCGAATTCGAGATCTCGCCCCTCTCCTTCTTCCAGAACAACCCGAGCCAGACCGACGTGCTCTACTCCAAGGCGCTGGAATATTGCGAGCTGACCGGCAGCGAGACGGTGTTCGACATCTATTGCGGCATCGGCACCATCTCCCTGTTCCTGGCAGGCAAGGCCGCCAAGGTGGTGGGGATCGAGTCGGTGGAGAGCGCCATCAGCGACGCCCGTCGCAATGCGGCCCTCAACGGCATCGAGCAGACCGAGTTCCACGTGGGCAAGGCGGAGCAGCTGATGCCTGCCCTGCATGCCGACGGGGTGAGTGCCGACGTGGTGGTGATGGATCCGCCCCGCAAGGGCTGTGACAAGGCGGTATTGCAGACCCTGGTGGCCATGGCGCCGCGCCGGCTGGTCTATGTCTCCTGCAACCCCCAGACCCTGGCCCGGGATCTCGCCTGGCTGGTCAAGCAGGGCTTCGTGCTGGACGAGGTGCAGCCGGTGGACATGTTCCCGCACTCCATGCACGTGGAAGCGGTTGCTCGCCTGAGCCTGCCTGCCAAGGCCTGATCGTCGCTCGGGATCTTCCCCTCGCGCGATGCAGGTGGAAGTGGTTGTTCGCTTGAGCCTGCCAGCGAAAGCCTGATCGGGCCGAGGGCGTGGCGTTAGCCAGATGGCTCTGATAAAAACGACTCCTGAGGGAGTCGTTTTTTTTATGGTCGTGGTCGGCAGAACCACCAGGCAGGGAGGTCGGCGTGATGATTCGTATGGCAGGGGTGGAGGATGCGGCGGCGCTGGACAGCTTCTTCGGGCAACTGGACAGGGAGACCCGCTTCATGCTGTATGAAGCGGGAGAGCGCCCCTCGGACATAGCGGGGCAGCGCAGGCGGCTCGAGGCCATGGCCGCGGCCCCCAATCAGGCCATGTGGCTGCTGGAGCTGGCGGGGGAGGCGCAAGGGTTTGCCGCGCTCCTTGGTGGCGGCCTGGCACGCAACCGCCACTGCGCCCTGGTGGTGATGGGGCTGCTTTCGGGGGCGCGCGGGCAGGGATGGGGTGAACGGTTGCTGCGTACCCTGATCGTGGCCGCGAGGGATCTCGGTATCCACCGGCTGGAGCTGGGAGTGATGGCCCACAACGAGGTGGCCCACGCCTTGTATCGCAAGTGCGGGTTCGTGGAGGAAGGGGTGAGACGGCAGGCCTATCGGCTGGACGAGGGCTATGTGGACGAGATTTCCATGGGGCTGTTGCTGCCGCTGGACAGGCCATGACGCCGCTGGCCCCGAGATGCTAGTCTGGGGCGCTGGATTGGGGCAGGCTTGTGGGGAAACCATCGAGACAAGGAGGCGCCCATGAAGGGGATATTGCTGCGTTGGCTGGCTCGCTACGATGCCTGGTGCCAGGAGTGGGGACTCACACCGGAGAACCGGCGCTGCTGCGCGCCGGTACGCCATGATGAAGACGAGAAGCGCCCGGAGAAGGGCGACGACCTCACTGGAACTGGCGGGTCACGGCGCCAGTGACGCTGTTGTAGTCGAACGAGAGCCCGTCGGGGTATGCCGGGAAGCGGCCCACGGAGCTGCGCAGGGTATAGCGGCAGTTGTCGTGACGAAGGGCGCCGTCAGCCTGAGCGTCTGCCGGGATGAGCCGGGAGATGTAGTCACTGTCTGAATCCTGGTGCAACTCATCGGCCACCGTCAGATCGGTATCGAGCAGGGCGCCAAACAGGCTCTCGCAGTCGTCCCGGCTGCTGACGGAGATCTGATCGCTGTCGCCACCGGGGAAGACGGTATCGGGCCCCTGACCTCCCTGGTCCTCCTTGGTGCCCACCGGCCAGCCATGGCTGTTGATGTCGAGATCCTGCCTGCCCATGCCGCTAAAGTTGTAGAGTGCCAGGGGCTCCCCCTTCACCTTGACCGCCCAGCCGGCGTGGGCGAGCCGGGCGGCACTGGCAAAGCTGCCTGCCGTGGCCGAGACGCTGCTCTTGAGCCCATCGTCCTGGATGTTGATGAAGCGGGGCAGGGCGGTCACGGCCAGGATCCCCAGCACGATGATGACCAGCACCAGTTCTATCAGGGTAAAGCCTCGGGAAACGTGTGTTGGCATGGAATGAACCCATTGAGTACGACAGACAGGTAAGCGCGACATGGAATTGATAGACACCCACTGCCACCTCGATTTTCCGGTCTTTGACGCCGATAGGGAGGCGCTGCTGACCCGGTGGCGCCAGCTGGGGGTGGGCGAGTATATCATCCCCGCCGTGGGAGAGGAAAACTGGGGGCGGGTGATGGCGCTGGCCGAGCGCCACGACGACATCCGCTATGGCCTGGGGATCCATCCCTGGTATGTGGGCAAGCAGCCTCGGGATGCACTGACCCGGTTGGAGACCCTGCTGGCGAGTCGGCCCCGTGGGCTGGTGGCCGTGGGGGAGTGCGGGTTGGATCTGCGCTCCCATGTGCCGCAGGAGGGGCAGGTCGAGATGTTCGAGGCGCAGGTGCGGCTGGCCATGGCGCATGAGCTGCCCCTCATCGTCCACTCGGTGCGTGCCAACGACACGGTCGCCAAGATCCTGCGGCGCTTCACACCGCCACAAGGGGGCGTCATTCACGCCTTCAGCGGCTCCCTGCATCAGGCGGAGGTGTTCTGGCAACTGGGTTTCAGGCTGGGGATCGGGGGGGTCATCAGCTATGAGCGGGCCAACAAGACCCGGGAGGCGATACGCCAGATGCCGCTGGAGGCCTTGCTGCTGGAAACCGACGCTCCCGACATGCCGCTGCAAGGCCAGCAGGGGGAGGTGAACACGCCGGCCAGCCTGCCGACCATAGCCCGCTTGTTGGCACAATTGCGGCAGCAACCGCTGGAGGATGTTATTTCGGTGTTACATGACTCCACCCGGCGGCTGTTCCCCCCAGGAAATCATGAAATTAACATTTGATTATCAAATGATGACCGAGTGATAAAAAACAGGGCCCATAAAAATCGTTTGCGGTCTAATTAAACGATGTTCAGGCCGTTTGTGGCTTATAAAATGTGACCAGTATTCTATTTTGTCGCACCGTAATTAGTATAATGCGCACCCTTGATTAGCGGCTTCAATACACAAATCGTTAACAAGCTGGCAGGTGCTACTAAAGAGGAAGTGTTAATAATGAATCTGATAATGGGTCTGGTAGGGATGGCGACGCTCATCCTTATTGCGGTGCTGTTCTCCAGCAACCGCAAGGCAATCAAAATTCGTACCGTAGGTGGCGCCTTTGCCATCCAGGCCGGTCTGGGGGCCTTCGTGCTCTACGTGCCGGTCGGTCGTGACATCCTGGTGGGCGTGTCCGACGCCGTCTCCAGCGTCATCGGTTATGGCCAGAACGGCATCGAATTCCTGTTCGGTGGTCTGGTTGGCAACAAGATGTTCGAAGTGTTCGGTGGCGGTGGCTTCGTCTTCGCCTTCCGCGTCCTGCCCGTCATCATCTTCTTCTCTTCCCTGATCGCGGTACTCTACTACCTCGGCATCATGCAGTGGGTGATCAAGCTGCTGGGCGGCGGTCTGCAGAAGGTGCTGGGCACCTCCCGTACCGAATCCCTCTCCGCCACTGCCAACATCTTCGTCGGTCAGACCGAAGCCCCGCTGGTGGTACGTCCCTTCATCTCCAAGATGACTGACTCCGAGCTGTTCGCCGTCATGTGTGGTGGTCTGGCTTCCGTTGCCGGCTCCGTGCTGGCCGGTTACGCCTCCATGGGCGTCAAGATGGAATACCTGATCGCCGCCTCCTTCATGGCTGCCCCGGGTGGTCTGCTGTTCGCCAAGTTGCTGGTACCGGAAACCGAGACCCCGAGCTACGACGAGAACACCGCAGAAGGTGAGCTGGACGACAAGCCGGCCAACGTGATCGACGCTGCTGCCGCCGGTGCCTCCGCCGGTCTGCAACTGGCCCTGAACGTGGGTGCCATGCTGCTGGCCTTCATCGGCCTCATCGCCATGATCAACGGCATCTTCTCCGGTGTGGGCGGCTGGTTCGGTTACCCGCAACTCTCCCTGGAGCTGCTGCTGGGCTGGCTGTTCTCCCCGCTGGCCTTCCTGATCGGCGTGCCCTGGAGCGAAGCGGTCGTGGCCGGTTCCTTCATCGGTCAGAAGCTGGTGGTCAACGAGTTCGTGGCTTACCTGAACTTTGCCCCCTACCTGAAGGATGAAGTGCTGATCAACGGTGTGGCCATGTCCGAGCACACCAAGGCGATCATCTCCTTCGCCCTGTGCGGCTTCGCCAACCTGTCCTCCGTCGCCATCCTGCTGGGTGGTCTGGGCTCCATGGCACCGAACCGTCGCGGCACCATCGCCAAGTTCGGTCTGAAGGCCGTGCTGGCAGGTTCCCTGTCCAACCTGATGTCTGCGACCATCGCAGGCTTCTTCCTGGCGCTGTCCGGCATGTAACATCGCCTGACTGACAGGATAAAGACGAACGCCACAGCGATTTGCTGTGGCGTTCTCGTTTGGGGTGGTGACAACCGTTTTCCTGTCAAGACTAATAATAAAGTGAGTCAAATCGGAGGTTCTATGAATGAAGTGCTACTGGCTATGGCGGCCGGCTTTATCGTTGGGGTGTTGTTTTCTTTCCTCAAGTTGCCGATACCGGCGCCGCCCGTCCTCTCCGGCGTCATGGGGATCGTGGGGGTCTATCTGGGGGGCATTGCCTACTCCTGGATCCTGACCCGCTTCTTCTCTTAAGCGCCTTCCAGCGCTGGATTTGCCGGGTGTGAGGTACCTCTGAAATTGGCAAATCCGGCTTGCAAACACGGGGTATCTCGGCTGAAATAGGCGATGCCAGCAGGGTGCTGGCATTGACTAATGCCCGGTGAATCCGGGTGTTGGCGGTCAAATGGAATTGATTGGGAAGTCGGGTCTGCGTAGTCGGCCTTTCTCAAGTCTTCATGGAACCAAGTCCGCACTTTTGTAAGAAAGTGACAGGGCTCTTGCCTTATTTGCAGCCGTATTGCCTGTGCATTTGCGCTGCAATTCCATATCCCGTTGCTCCGGGAACGTCTCTGCCGACCCTTGGTGTTCGGTGAAGCCGATCGCGGGTGATGGGGCTTAACAAGACTTTGGAGACATAGCATGACTGATCTGAAAGTGGCCGCCCAACGCGCCCTGAACCTGATGGACCTGACCACCCTGAACGATGACGACACCGATCAGAAGGTGATCGACCTGTGCCACAAGGCCAAGTCTCCGGCCGGCCTGACCGCCGCCGTCTGCATCTACCCCCGTTTCATCCCCATCGCGCGCAAGACCCTGCGTGACATCGGCGCCGCCGACGTGCGCATCGCGACCGTGACCAACTTCCCCCACGGCAACGACGACATCGAGATCGCCGTGGCCGAGACCCGTGCCGCCGTGGCCTACGGTGCTGACGAGGTTGACGTGGTCTTCCCGTACCGCGCCTTCATGGCCGGCAATGAACAGGTCGGCTTCGATCTGGTCAAAGCATGTAAGGAAGCCTGCGGCGCCAAGGTACTGCTGAAAGTGATCATCGAGACCGGCGAGTTGAAGGAAGAGGCGCTGATCCGTCGCGCCTCCGAGATCTCCATCGACGCCGGTGCCGATTTCATCAAGACCTCCACCGGCAAGGTGCCGGTGAACGCGACCCCTGAAGCGGCCCGCATCATGATGGAAGTGATCAAGGCCAAGAACCCGAAAGTGGGCTTCAAGCCGGCTGGTGGCGTGAAAGACGCCGCCGTGGCGGGTCAGTATCTGGCCATGGCCGAAGAGATCCTGGGCAAGGACTGGGTATCCGCCCGCACCTTCCGTTTCGGTGCCTCCAGTCTGCTGGCCAGCCTGCTGGCGACCCTGGGGCATGGCGACAAGCCTGCCAATACCAGCGGTTACTAAGCGGCGGCAGGGGGCGGTGCGCCGCCCCCTTTCGGATCTGGTTCGGTCTGTGTTCGTGCGTGATGCACGGAGGGAATGAAAGATGTTTTTGCCTCAAGAAATTATTCGCAAGAAGCGCAACGGTGAAGCGCTCAGTACCCAAGAGATTCAATTCTTCGTCCAGGGCATTACCAACAACACCATCGGCGAGGGGCAGATCGCGGCCCTGGCCATGGCGGTCTACTTCAAGGACATGACCATGGATGAGCGGGTCGCCCTGACCTGCGCCATGCGCGACTCCGGCATGGTATTGACCTGGGACCACCTCAACCTGGGCGGCCCCATCGTCGACAAGCACTCCACCGGCGGCGTGGGTGACGTGGTCTCCCTGATGCTGGGCCCGATGGTCGCTGCGTGCGGCGGTTTCGTGCCTATGATCTCCGGCCGTGGTCTCGGTCACACCGGCGGTACCCTGGACAAGCTGGACGCCATTCCCGGCTACCAGACCTCGGTCGACAACGACCGCTTCCTGAAAGTGGTGAAAGAGGCGGGTGTCGCCATCATCGGCCAGACCGGCGATCTCGCCCCGGCGGACAAGCGTATCTATGCAGTACGGGATATCACCGCCACCGTCGAGTCCATTGCCATGATCACCGGCTCCATCCTCTCCAAGAAGCTTGCCTCCGGGCTCGAAGCCCTGGTGATGGACGTGAAGGTGGGCTCCGGCGCCTTTATGCCGACCTTTGAAGCCTCCGAGGAACTGGCCAGGAGCATCGTCGCCGTGGCCAACGGTGCCGGCTGCCGTACTTCAGCACTCCTGACCGACATGAACCAGGTGCTGGCCTCCAGCGCCGGCAACGCCGTGGAAGTGCGCGAAGCGGTGCGCTACCTGACCGGTGAGTATCGCAACCCGCGCATCCACGAAGTGACCATGGCCCTGTGTGCCGAGATGCTGATCTCCGCCGGTCTTGCCAGCGATGACGACGATGCCCGTCGCAAGCTGCAGACGGTGCTCGACAACGGCAAGGCAGCCGAGATCTTCGGGCGCATGGTGACCGGCCTCGGCGGTCCCGCCGACTTCATGGAGCGCTACGACGCCTACCTGCCCAAAGCCGCCATCGTGCGCCCCGTCTACGCGGCCCACAGCGGATTCGTCACCGCGATGGACACCCGTGAACTGGGCCTGGCCGTGGTGGCCATGGGCGGCGGTCGCCGCGCCGCCGCCGACAAACTCGATTATGCGGTCGGTCTGACCGACTTTATCCGCCTGGGTCAGAGCGTCGATGCTGACAAGCCGCTCGCCCTGATCCACGCTCAGACAGAAGCTCAATTTGCCGAGGCTGCCCGCATGGTGCAGGCTGCCGTGAAGATCGGCGACACCCGACCAGAGGCGCTGCCCGAGGTTTACCGTCGCATCGGTCTGGCTGATTTGTAACAAGGGGAAGTCCCATGAAACGTACCTTTATTCTGATGATGGACTCTTTCGGTATTGGTGCTGCCGCCGATGCCGACAAGTTCGGCGACGTGGGGGCCAATACCCTTGGCCATATCGCCAAGGCGTGCGCCGTCGGTGAGATCGAGGGCCGTGGCGCTCTCAACCTGCCAAACCTCAGCAAGCTGGGTCTGGGCCACGCGGGCGAACTCGCCAGCGGCACCTTCCCGGCCGGACTGAACAAGGATGTCGAGGTGATCGGTGCCTACGGCTTTGCCCAGGAGCTCTCCTCCGGCAAGGACACCCCGTCCGGTCACTGGGAGATTGCCGGCGTGCCCGTCTTGTTCGAGTGGGGTTATTTCCACGACCATCACAACAGCTTCCCGCAGGAGCTGCTGGATGCCATCGTCGAGAAGGCCGGTCTTCCCGGGTATCTGGGCAACTGCCACGCCTCCGGCACCCAGGTGCTGGACGATCTGGGCGAAGAGCACATGCGCACCGGCAAGCCGATCCTCTACACCTCCGCCGACTCCGTGTTCCAGATCGCCTGCCACGAAGAGACCTATGGCCTCGAGAAGCTCTATGAGCTGTGCCACATAGTGCGCGAGCTGCTGGAGCCCTACAACATCGGCCGCGTCATCGCGCGTCCGTTCGTGGGCAGCGGCAAGGGCAACTTCAAGCGCACCGGCAACCGCCACGACTACTCCGTGCTGCCGCCGGCGCCGACCGTGCTGGACTACATGAAGGAAGCGGGTGGCCAGGTGGTCTCCATCGGCAAGATCGCCGACATCTATGCCCAGCAGGGCATCACCAAGCAGGTGAAGGGGACCGGTCTGACCGAGCTGTGGGACAGGACTCTGGAAGAGGTGAAAGCGGCCGGTGATCAGACCATCGTCTTCACCAACTTCGTGGACTTTGACTCCTCCTACGGTCACCGCCGTGACGTCAAGGGCTACGCCGATGCGCTGGAGTACTTCGACTCCCGCCTGCCGGAGCTGTTCGACCTGCTGCAGGATGGCGACGTGGTGGTGCTGACCGCCGACCACGGCTGTGACCCGACCTGGAGCGGTACCGACCACACCCGCGAATACATTCCGGTACTGTTCTACGGCAAGCCGGTCAAGGCAGGCTCCGTCGGTCGTCGCGAGACCTTCGCCGACATCGGCCAGAGCATCGCGGCCTACCACGGCCTGCCCAAGCTGCAATACGGTACCAGCTTCCTGTGATGGTGACCCCGGGCCGGTTCGCCTGCCCGGGGTGCCACAGGGCCCCGGTTTCCTGTAATGTACCGCCGCCGCGCAGGCAGCGGACAATCCATAAAGACAATAAAACTCAACCTAGTGTGAAGGAATAAAGAGAATGGCAACTCCTCATATCAATGCGAAAGATGGCGCCTTTGCTGATACCGTGCTGATGCCGGGCGACCCCCTGCGTGCCAAGTACATCGCCGAAACCTTCCTGGAGAACGTCGAGCAGGTGTGCGACGTGCGCAACATGTTCGGTTTCACCGGCACCTACAAGGGTCGTCGCATCTCCGTCATGGGTCACGGCATGGGCATCCCGTCCTGCTCCATCTACGCAAAAGAGCTGATCACCGACTACGGCGTGAAGACCCTGATCCGCGTGGGCTCCTGCGGTGCCGTGCGTGAAGACGTGAAACTGCGTGACGTGGTGATCGGCATGGGAGCCTGCACCGACTCCAAAGTGAACCGTCTGCGCTTCAAGGATCACGACTTCGCCGCCATCGCCGACTTCGACCTGGTGGCCAATGCCGTTCAGGCCGCCAAGAACAAGGGCGTGGCCGTGCGCGTGGGCAACATCTTCTCCGCTGATCTGTTCTACACCCCGGACCCCTCCATGTTCGACGTCATGGAAAAATACGGCATCCTGGGTGTCGAGATGGAAGCCGCCGGTATCTATGGCGTGGCCGCCGAGTACGGTGCCAAGGCGCTGACCATCTGCACCGTCTCCGACCATATCCGTACTGGTGAGCAGACCACCTCCGAAGAGCGTCAGCTGACCTTCAACGACATGATCGAAATCGCGCTGGACTCCGTCCTGCTGGGTGACAACTGATCCCCCTCGCGCATAAAAAAACGGCGGCCCTCGGGCCGCCGTTTTGCATTTTTGCGAAGCATGGTCAGAGATCGAGGGCGAAGCGCCCCTTGCCCGACTGCTTGGCCCGGTACATGGCGGCATCGGCCCGGTGCAGCAGATCGTCGATGTGACAATACTGGCCCGAGTGGCAGAGGGCGCCTCCTATGCTGCCGGCAAGGGGCAGTCGGTGACCGGCCACGTCCCCAGGAACCGCCATGGCCGCCAGCAGCCGCTCGCACAGGGCGGGCAGCTCCAGTTCCGGCTGGCGCAGGGCGGGCAGTATGATGGTGAACTCGTCGCCGGCCAGGCGCGCCACCATGTCCCCCGGGCGCACCTCGGCACTCAGCACCTGGGCGAAGCGTTGCAACAGGGCATCGCCGACGTGGTGTCCCAGCCTGTCGTTGATCCCTTTGAAGCCGTCGAGATCGAGGAACAGCAGGCCCAGGGGTTCGGCATTCTGGCGCACCCGCTCCAGCTCCCGGGAGAGGCGCAGGGTGAAGGCGCGCCGGTTGGGCAGGCCGGTGAGGGGGTCGTGAGCCGCCTCGTGTTCCAGCTGGCTTTGCAGCGCCTTGAACTCGGTGATGTCGCTGCCGAGGATGTAGACCCCGGGCTCGTCGCCCCGGCTCGGGATCATGGTGATCCTGAGGTCGCGTCGGCCTATGGGGAGATCGAAACGGTGCTCGAAACTCACCTGCTCACCGGCGAGGGCCTTTGCCACATAGGCCATGGCCCTGCCGTGGGCCTCCTCGCCGATGACGTCCCGCACGCTCATTTCCCGCATCTGTTCGGTATCGAGCCCGAAGTAGCGGCAATAGGCCTGGTTGGCGAACAGGTAACGCCCCTCGGGCGACACCATGCTGATGGTGACCGGCAGGCCATCGGTGATGGCCCGCAGTCGGGCACGGCCACGCTCGATCTCCGCGAGCACCTGGCGGCGGGCCGTGATGTCGTGCAAAAACAGGGCGATGCGCACCTTGCCGTCGAACTGGTAACGCTCGGCAATCACCTCGACCGGGATGTGCCGGCCTGTGCGGGTGATGATGTCGCACTCCAGCCGCCGTGGCGGACTCTGCGGGTTGCCTGACAGGCTCAGCAGGGGATGCTCGGCGCCGAGCAGCCCGAAGAGGGGACGGCCCAGCATCTCGTCGGCGTGCCAGCCGAGCAGGGTGGTGGAGGCCGGGTTCCAGCCTGTGATGATGAAATCGGCATCGAGCTCGAGGAAGGCATTGCTGGTGTGCTCCAGCATGTGCTGCAGGCGGCGCTGCTCCTGCCACAGCTGCTGCTGCATGGCGCCGCGCTCGCGCATCTCCTGATGCAGCTGTTCTACCGTGCGGGAGAGCTCCCGGGTCCGTGACTGCACCTGCTGCTCGAGCCCTTGCTGCAGCCGCACGAGTTCGGCCTCGGCCTGTTTGCGCTCGGTGAGGTCGGCAAACACGGCGATCATGTGGGGGGCCATGGTGCGGCTCTGGCAGAGGGTCACGCTGAGCTGGACCCAGCACTGGGTGCCATCGGCCCGGATCATCCGCTTCTCCAGCCGGTAATCCTGCCGTTGCCCCGCGATCAGGGCATCGAACAGGGGCTGCTCCCGTTGCAGATCTTCGGGATGGGTCATGGCGAGCCAGGTCCGGCTCAGCATCTCGTGCTCGCTGTAACCGAGCAGCCGCTCCAGCCCCGGGTTGGCCCACAGCCACTTGCCTTCGAGGGAGGAGAGGGCCATGCCCACCGACGACTGGTTGAAGGTGAGGGTGAAGAGATGCTCCTTGTCTTCCAGCACCTGATTGAGGGTGCGCACCTGGTGGCGCCGCTCCAGATCGTGCAGGGTGTTCTCCACCAGGCGGCCGAAGTCGTCGAGATCCCGGCAGGCATCTTCGTCGAGATGGCGCGGCACATGGTCCACCAGGCAGAGGGTGCCGAGCACCACGCCATCGAGGGCGCGCAGGGGTCGGCCGGCGTAGAAGACCACACCGGGATCATCGGTCACCAGCGGATTGTCGGCAAAGCGGAGATCCCGTCTGGCATCCGGCACCTGCATGATGTCGGGGCGCAAAATGGCATGACCGCAGAAGGAGTGTTCCCGGTTGATCTCGCACATATCGACCCCGGTGCGGGCGAGAAACCACTGCCTGTTCACGTCGGTCAGGGAGACCATGGCGATGGGGAGTGCGAAATGCCGGGTGATGAGCCGGGTGAGGCGATCAAGCTGATCGATGGGCTCGTGGTCGAGCAGGCCGAGGATGCGCAGTCGTTCCAGTCGACTGTGTTCATCCCGCGGCAAGGGGGGGCAATCATGTGGCTCTCCTGCCAGTGATCTTGCCAGTGTTATATACAAGCCGGAGGATGTGATCCACTCCCGCTTATTGCGGAGCGGCGGGTTTGCTCTGTTTCTTGTGCTTGCGCACCCGCATGTAGTTGCGACGCACCCCGTAGGAGATGAGCAGGCCGGCCAGCAGCATCACCAGCAGCATCAGGCGCTGTTTCTCCTGGTTGACCTTGAGATGGGTATCCTGTGCGGCCAGCAGTTTCTGCTCTTCCAGGGTGATCCTCAGATAGCCCAGGGTCAGGTTTCCGTCCTGGATCTCCTGGACGAACTGGATGCGCCCCTTGCCCTGCTCCGGCAGGGATTTGTTGTCGCTGCCGATGGGCAGCAGGCTGTCCAGCGGCAGGGCGTTGTCCGACTGGGCGAGGGGAATGCCGCGGGCGTCATAGAGGGTGACGTCCAGAATGTCAGGCTCGGCGGCCAGATCCTGCGCCAGTCTCTCCAGTTCGCTCTCCTTGTCCTCCTTGATCCAGCGGCGCATGTCCCGGGCGGCATAGGCGACCAGCGCCTGTGCCCTGTCCCGTGCCGCCGCGTGCAGGGCGGCCTGGCTCTCTCCCTGCATGTGGATGAGCAGCACCAGCACCCAGAGACCGAGCAGGACTCCCGCCGCCAGACTGACAACACGTTTGATGGGAAGATGACGCACAGAACCGGGCCTCTGGTAATGGATGAGCGGGGCTGGCTGGTGCCCCGGTGCCGCGAAGCGGGAAACAGGGTGGTCTGTTTCCATGTCTGCCCGCACCGCAGGCGGGATCTTGGCGCTTGCCTGTACAAAAAGCAATACGCTACTCTGGGCCCGCATGATGAACCCCATGATTTCCAAGGAAGGCGTCTCTCTTATGTTGTTGTCCCAACTTCCCCGTTCCCTGCACGACTGGTCCGGGGCCCTGAGCTGTGCCCCCTGCTGGCAGCTCACCAACGAAGCCCTGCTGCCCGCGGCCAACGCCCACGACAGCGCCTGGATTGTCCTGTTTGGCAAGGGGCTGGAGGCCGGTCATCTGGCCCGCCTGGCCCAGCAGCTGGATGCCCTGGGGCTCGAGGCCAGCCTCTATCCCGCAGGGGAGCAGGCAGGTATTCCACTGCTGCTGCTTGGCACCAACCGCTTCTCCCCCGAGCTGGTGCAGGCGCTCAAAGCCCAGGAGTGGGACATCGACCTGTGTCATCTGGCCGCCCTGCCTACCCTGAGTGAGCCGGGTCTGCTGGTGATGGACATGGATTCCACCGCGATCAGGATAGAGTGCATCGACGAAATCGCGCGGCTGGCCGGGGTCGGTGAGCAGGTGGCGGCCGTTACCGCGGCAGCCATGCAGGGCAAGCTGGAGTTTGCCGACAGTCTGCGTGCCCGGGTGGCGCTGCTGGAAGGGGCGCCGGTCACCATCCTCGACGAGGTGGCGGCCGACATGCCCTGGATGCCGGGCCTGCCACTCATGGTCGATACCCTCAAGCAGGCTGGCTGGAAGGTGGCGATCGCCTCCGGTGGCTTCACCCGCTTTGCCGGCGAGTTGCAGCGTGCTCTGGGTCTGGATGCCATTTTCGCCAACGAGCTGGCGGTGGAAGGGGGCCTGCTGACCGGCAAGGTGAGCGGCCCCATCGTCGATGCCGCCGCCAAGGCCGAGGCGCTGCAACAGCTGGCCTCGGAGTACGGGGTGGTTGCATCCCAGACGGTCGCGGTCGGCGATGGGGCCAACGATCTCAAGATGATGGCGGTGGCGGGGCTTGGTATTGCCATTCATGCCAAACCCCTGGTACGTGCCCAGGCGGCGGCGACCCTCAATCACCACGATCTGGAAGGGGTGCTCTGCCTGCTCGGCGCCTTGGCTTGTCGCGACCTACGCTGGTGCTGATCCCGCTCAAGGAGGAGCCGATCACGAGATGGAACTGTTACAGCAATCCCTGTTTGTCCCCTGCGGTGAGCATCGACTCCATGTGCGCCATATCCAGCCCGGTGTCGCGGTGCATGCCGACCCCATCCTGATGGTGCACGGGGCCATCGAGAACGGCCGCATCTTCTACACCGAATCGGGCAAGGGGCTTGCCTGCTTTCTGGCTCGCCACGGGTATCAGGTCTATGTGGCGGATCTGCGTGGTCGGGGTCTGAGCACACCGACCATCGCCGAGCGGGCCGGCCACGGTCAGCATGAGCTGATCACCGAGGATCTGCCCGCCCTGCAGCGCTGGGTATCGGCCCGCCATGCCGGTGCCCGGGTGCACTGGATGGCCCACTCCTGGGGCGGCGTCATCATGGCCTCGACCCTGGTGCGCTTCCCCGAGCTGGCGGAGCAGGTTGCCAGCCTGGTGTTCTTCGGCACCAAGCGGGGGGTCTCGGTGCAGAACCCGGAGCGCTGGTTGAAGGTGGATCTGATCTGGAACCGGCTTGCCCCCTGGCTGGCGCGCCGCCGGGGGTTTCTGGCCGCCCGCCGTTTGAAGATAGGGGCCGATGATGAGCCTCTGCGCTACTTGCAGGAGACCATCCCCTGGGTCAAGTGCGGGCCCTGGCAGGATCCCTTTGACGGCTTCGCCTATGACGAGGCGGCGAGCCGGGTCAACTGGCCCCCTCTCTGGATGATCTCCGCCAAGGCGGACAAGGTCCTTGGCCACCCCGTCGACGTGCGCCGCTTCAGCGACGAGATGGGCTCGGCCGCCCGCCACACCCGCCTTGGGCGGGACAACGGCAACCGCCTCGATTACGACCACATCAACATGTTGACGGCCCCCCAGGCACAGGAGGATCACTTCCCCGACATCCTCGCCTGGCTGCGCAACCCCCAGGCTTCCTGATAGACAAAAAACGGGCACTTGCGTGCCCGTTTTTTGTTGTCTTCCTGCCCTGCTGGCTAGCGGGACCCGGATGGTATGCCAAGGCGGAACAGGGTCGCCTCGGTGGTATCGGTCAGTTCACCCACGCCCACGACACTCCAGAGCTCCTCTTCCAGCTTCTTGGCCTTGTGAATGGCGAACTTGGCGATGTAGTCCAGTTCACCCGCGATGAAGCTGGTGTCCGGGCGCCCGGTGCGCGAAATACCCACCAGTACCGAATAGAACTCTCCCTGTTGCCGGGCCAGCTCGATGAAGCGGCGCTTTTGATCCGGTGAGCTGAAGCTGCTGGCCAGGTGGCTGCGAAACAGGGGTGTTCCCCCCTGGGAGTGGAGGGCGGCGATGTAGACCTCCTCCTCTTCCGGCTTGTCTTCCCGCTCGATGGCGCGCAGGGGATTGAGCAGCAGGGCCTTGAGCAGTGCCCCCTGGAACAGGGGATACAGGTTCAACTGCTGATCCTGCTCAGCACAGATGCGCAGCAGACGGGAAAGGCTGCGTGGCTGTGGCGAGAGGCCGGCCGCGGCCAGTTTCGGGGCGGCCTTGAGCTTGTTCACATAGACGGGGGTGTTGAACAGGTGGTGGGTGTAGAGGTTGCGCAGCGCCCTGGCCATGCCGCGATAGCGATTGAACTCCCGGGTGGTCTTGAGCTTGTTCTGGTTGCTTTCGATAAGCAGGCTGAAGAACTGGTGGCCGGTATGGCGCTCGGCCGTCCCCTCGATGCACAGATGCAGCACGGTTCTGCTCAGGTTGAGGCTGACCAGCCGATAGGGCAGGCGTTGCAGGTCCATGTTCCTGGCGAGCTCCTGCAAGCGGGGCAGAGCCACCGTGATGATGTCTCCCTTCTCCCCGTCGAACGGCTCCTCCAGCTCGATTTGCATGCCGTGGGCAGAGATGTCTCGGGTCCAGCCGACCCAGGATCGCTCCTTGTGATGCAAGACGATGGCCGTCTTGTGCATGTAGCGCGCCTCCTTGCGCAGTTGCACATAGTGCAGCGTCTCTATCTCGAAGGGGGCGGCATGGATGTCATGGCCAAAGCGCTGCAAGGCGTTGGCGTTGAGCGGCTCCTGGCTGGTCTCTCGCTGGAACTCGTCGCGCTGGTTGTCCAGGTTTATCTCCTGCAGCATGCCCACGTAACCGAGCTGGGCCAGGCGCTCGCGCAGCAGCCTGTCCTGCAACTGGCTCGCCCCGCCCTGGGGGTTGTCGAGGTCGGCCTCCCGCAGGGTGCAGGCTTCCATGCTGAACTTGTACACCCGCCAACTGGGGCGGCGGGCGCCGATCTGGAAGAAGAGCGCGGTCAGTCCGCTCTGTTCCAGCTCCTCCCGGGTCGCGGAGAAGAAGTAGAGGTGGCTGCGTACCGCATGGGTAAAGCTGTAGATCAGCGTCTCGCACAGCCCCTCTTTGCCCGGGAGCAACGAGGGCATGCGGGCAGCGGTGAAGAGGCTGGCGAGCATGTCGCGGTTCTTGGCGTCGCGCCAGTATTCGAGAATGTGCTGGTTGTTCTCGGTGCGCAGGGCGATCTCGAGGGCGGGGACGCTGCCCTTGCCGAAATAGAGGGGCATGCCGGTCATGCGCGGCAGATAGAACTGCTCATACCCCTTGATGACGGCGGCGGAGAGCAGGTAGTCGACGCTGACGCGATAGCGGCTGCGGTTGCGCTCGATGAAGTCGCGCAGGAACTCGTCGAACACCGGATGCTCGCCGTTCTTGAGCAGCCTGAGCCAGAATTTGTCCTCTTTTCTCTCCTCCCCCAGGATCTGGTAGCTGACCGGGTCACGCAGCAGGGGATGGGGATGATCGCGTTCCAGTCCGGTGAAGAAGACGGCTATCAGGTCGCCTGTCTGGTAGTCGGGCAGATAGGGCACGGATACCCGGATGCCGCCGAGGGAGATGTCGGAGCTCTTGGCGAGGATCTTCTCGCCGTTGGCGAGCTGGAGCACCATGGGAGAGCTGAAGTGCATGCGCTCTTCCTGTCGCCCGTAATGGCTGGCGAAGGGGATGGCGCTGACATCGAACGGACGAAACGGGCTGATGGGCAGTGCCAGATTGTCGCTGCGCCCCTGGTTGAGTTTGTACCAGGCTTGCAGCGCCTCGTAGACCCCCAGGGTGTAGCTGTCCCGGTAGAGGTAGCACTGGGATTGAAACAGCTCGATGGCCTCGGCGGGCATGAAGTGGGTCACCCCGTCGAACTCATGCACCTGACAGAGGGCGCCCAGCTCGTTGCGCATGTCGATGACGCGCCGACAGGGGGTGCACTTGCGTTTGAGTTCCATCTTCAGCAGGAACCGGCTGTTCGTATTTTCGTTCTGGGTCAGACGGTTGAAGATTTCGTCGAAGTCCTTTTCCCGGAGCAGGGGGACAAGTTGTTCTATCAGATGTAGTGGTTGTTCTGAATCCATGTATTCCTGCCGCGGAAAGTCACTTTTCCGATTCTGGGTTTGATCTGCCGGTCGCAAACAAGTATATCAAGCAGGAATTCATCCTGTCCCCGAGTTATCCATGGCCAAAAACAAAACCGCCTATGTTTGTTCCGAATGTGGAGCCGACTTCACCCGCTGGCAAGGCCAGTGCAGCGAGTGCAAGGAGTGGAACACCATCACCGAGGTGCGACTGGGGGTGACGACACCCGGCAAGAGCGCTCGTTATACCGGTTATGCGGGCGCCGTCGGCAGCCAGGTGCAGACCCTGGCGGAGATCGCCACCACGGAGATCCCCCGTTTCAGCTCGGGCTTCAAGGAGCTGGACCGCGTACTCGGTGGCGGCGTGGTCCCCGGTTCGGCCATTCTCATCGGCGGCAACCCCGGGGCCGGCAAATCGACCCTGTTGCTGCAGACCATGTGCGGCCTGGCGCAGCGCATGAAGACCCTCTATGTGACCGGTGAGGAGTCACTGCAACAGGTGGCGATGCGGGCCGGTCGGCTGGGTCTGCCCACGGACAAGCTGCGCATGTTGTCCGAGACCAGCGTAGAGCAGATCTGCCTCATCGCCCAGCAGGAGCAACCTCAGATCATGGTCATCGACTCCATCCAGGTGATGCACGTGGCGGATGTGCAGTCCGCGCCGGGGTCCGTCTCCCAGGTGCGGGAGTCGGCGGCGCTGCTGACACGCTATGCCAAGCAGAATCATGTGGCCATCTTCATGGTGGGCCACGTCACCAAAGACGGCACCCTGGCGGGTCCCAAGGTGCTGGAGCACTGTATCGACTGCTCCGTGCTGCTGGATGGCGGGCACGACTCGCGTTTTCGCACCCTGCGCTCCCACAAGAACCGCTTCGGTGCGGTCAACGAACTGGGGGTCTTCGCCATGACCGGGCAGGGAATGAAGGAGGTGAGCAACCCTTCCGCGATTTTCCTCAGCCGCGGGGAGGAGCAGGCTCCGGGCTCCATCGTCATGGTGATCTGGGAAGGCACGCGCCCCCTGCTGGTGGAGTTGCAGGCGCTGGTGGATTACTCCCAGCTCTCCAATCCGCGCCGGGTGGCGGTGGGGATGGACCACAACCGTCTCGCCATGCTGCTGGCGGTGCTGCATCGTCACGGCGGGTTGCAGATGGCGGATCAGGATGTGTTCATCAACGTGGTGGGTGGCGTCAAAGTCGAGGAGACCAGCGCGGATCTGGCGCTGCTGCTGGCCATGGTGTCGAGCTTCCGGGATCAGGCCCTGCCCAAGGATCTGGTGGTCTTTGGCGAGGTGGGACTCTCCGGCGAGATACGGCCCGTGCCCTCGGGTCAGGAGCGACTGCAGGAGGCGGCCAAGCACGGTTTCCGCCGAGCCATCGTCCCGCATGCCAATGCGCCCAAACATCCCATCGAGGGGATGGAGGTGGTGCCGGTGAAGAAACTCTCCGATGCCCTCGAGGCCCTGTAACCGACCATGAAAAAGGAGCGTATGGACGCTCCTTTGTTTTTCTGCCCGCCCGCTCAGGATTCGGGGGGGACGTGGTCTCGGTGCTCTTGCAGCAACTGCTCCAGCTCGCGATGGAGCAGTTGCTCCTCTCCGATGTTCAGCTCGATCATCCGCTTGAGGTGCGTGGCGCTGTCGATGTCGATGTGGTGGCAGTAAAACCCCAGCTTCTTGCTGGCTTCGTGGGTCAGCTCGACCTGCATCTTGATCTCGATGTCGCTGCCCCCGAGCACGAAGCAGATTTCGTACTCCTTGTCCTCGCTGGCGACCCAATCCTCGGGTCTGAGCAGCAGGGCTCCCTGCAGGGAGACATCGACCAGCTGGGTGCGCCACTGGTGTTCACCCTGGGTGAGCTTGGCGGCGGTCAAATAGAAAATCCGAGTAAAGTGGCGGCGCTCGGCCATGGTCGTCTCCGGTCTGCGTGCGAGCAAGATGCTCATCCTTCATGTTGCAGAGTGTAATCCAGCTGGCACGCCAGGATATTGAACTGGCTCCGATATTGAATATCAGACCTGCTGATGGCTGAGGGATTCCACCACCTGCAGCGCCTTGACCAGCCGATCCTCCTGTTTGAACCTGTCCTCCAGCACGGGGCCGAGCTGGTTCAGATCCTCGTCCAGTTGCAGCAACTGGGCTTCGTCGGCGTTGCTGTACTTGTCGTTGAACTCCAGCGCGAATTCGGTACAGGCACGGATATGGGGGTAGATACGCTTGGCCAGCTCCAGTTTGTCGCCGCTGGCTTGCTCAAAGGCGGTGACGACGTGGTTGTAGATCTCGAAATGGCCTGCGCTGACGTAGTCGACCAGTTGTTCGCAAAAACGTTGCAGGTCTACATGGCCTGGGAGGGTGCGTTGCTTGCACTTGGCGGGCATGAGGCCCGCCAGTCGCATGTACTCGACCAGCAACGCCTGTCTGGCATCCAGCCAGTCATCTATTGCTCTGTGCTTGCCTGCCAGTGCGCGCTTGGTTTTTTCCAGTTCAGTTAACATAGTCCCTCCATGGGCATGGCATGCGGCTCTCGGGTCGCATGCCTTCGGTCATTCTCATCGACTGACGACACTCCTATAACTAGGGAAAATCCAGTTGACCGTCAATAGGAGTGTAGGGATATTGTTACATTAGGCGGGGATTTGCATGCCTCTCCCCACCGGTACTTCGCATCCTGTCGCCCATCCAGGGGACATGGGGGCGATATATGTGACTATTTCCGCAGTTCTTGATGAAAACCCCAGCATTCAAGCCAATCCGGCTGATAAAGCCTTTGCCTGAGTGTTTTTTTTTGAATAGAGTGGCCCGGTGCTAAATGCCCGATCATAAAGGAAATGTTATGAACAAAGCTCAACTTGTCGATGCAATTGCCGCCAAAGCAGACCTGAGCAAAGCTCAGGCCAAAGTCGCTCTGGAAGAGATCATCAATGGTATTACCCAGAGCCTGAAAGAGGGCGATGCCGTTCAGTTGGTGGGTTTTGGTACCTTCAAGGTCAACCATCGCGCGGGCCGTACCGGTCGCAACCCGCAAACCGGTAAAGAGATCCAGATTGCAGCTGCCAATGTGCCGTCCTTCGTGGCTGGCAAGGCGCTGAAAGACGCCGTCAAATAAGATCGTCTTGTAATCAAATGAAACCCGGCTTGTGCCGGGTTTTTTCTTGCCATCTTCGTCAAAATTTGTTTCAGATACACTCAGGATATGGCATGCGCTGTAGCGAGGTGGATATGGAACAGAAAAATGCCATTCGGCAGGTAGCCGTCCCCTGGGCTCCCTCTCGTCAACTCCCTCCCGGCCTGGTCGTAGCCGAACTGCATCAGGATATCTGGAGCGACACCCTGACCGTCATGCTGGGGCGTGCTCGCAGCATCGATTTGCCTCCGTTGCCCCTGTGCCGGGTGAGTTTTCGCCACATCTTCGCAGTGCGGGTGATGGAGGATTGCGATCTGGCGGAGGGGCGTGACAGCCACGTCATCGAGGAGCAGATCCAGCTCATCACCCCGTCCCGTTTCGCCAGCTGGTTCCATCAGGAATCCGATGGACTGCACCTGGATGAAGATTTGCAGCACTACCGCATCTCGACCTGGGATTACTGCGCCGATGTGCTGACCTCTTCTCCCCCTGAACTCCAGTTCATGGTTCAGGAGGAGTAAGCCAGACTGTCGGGTCGCCTCCGTGGTGACAAAAAAGCCGGCACAGGGGCGCCGGCTTTTTCTTGTTCGGGAGCGTGGGGCGCTTAGCCCAGGATCTGGTCCCGGTGCAGCCCCAGCACGATCAGCAGCCCGATGAAATAGAAGGCGCTGAGCTTGATGCCGAGAATGGTGAGCAGGCCGGCGCACAGACGCACCAAGGCCTTGTGCAGCCAGGATCCGGTGAAGCGGTACATGATCACTCCACCGCGTCGGCCGGCGCGAACTCCGGCACCTTGGCCATGGCGTCCAGCACCACTTGAATGTCGGCCCCCGGCTTGCAGGCATTCTCGCTCAGATGGCGACGCCAGGCGCGCGCCCCCTGCATGTTCTGGAACAACCCCAGCATGTGGCGGGTCATGTGGGAGAGGTAGTTGCCCTTGGCCAGCTCTTGTTCGATATAAGGCAGCATCATCCGCACCACCTCGTGGCGGCTCGGCACGGCACGGTTCTCGCCGAACACCAGATTGTCCACCTGGGCCAGAATGTAGGGGTTCTGGTAGGCTTCGCGGCCCATCATGACCCCGTCGAGGTGCTGCAGATGTTCAAGAGTCTGCTCCAGACTGGTCACCCCGCCGTTGATGGCAATGGTCAGATCCGGGTAATCCTGCTTGACCCGGTAGACGCGAGGATAATCGAGGGGCGGGATCTCGCGGTTCTCTTTCGGGCTCAGGCCGCTCAGCCAGGCCTTGCGGGCATGGACGATGAAGGTATCGCAACCGGCGTCCCTTACCTGCTCGATGAAGACCTGCAAGAACTCGTAGGAGTCTTGCTCGTCGATGCCGATACGGGTCTTCACGGTGACCGGAATGTCGACTACGTCGCGCATCGCCTTGACGCAATCAGCCACCAGCGCGGGTTCGCCCATGAGGCAGGCGCCGAAGCGGCCGTTTTGCACCCGATCGGAAGGGCAGCCGACGTTGAGGTTGACCTCGTCATACCCGCGCTCCTCGGCGAGCCTGGCGCAGCGGGCCAGGTCTGCCGGGTTGCTGCCACCCAGTTGCAGGGCGAGAGGGTGTTCCTGCTCGCTGTAGCCCAGATAGTCGCCCTTGCCGTGGATGATGGCGCCCGTGGTCACCATCTCGGTATAGAGCAGGGTCTGGCGGGTCATCAGACGGTGGAAATAACGGCAATGCCGATCGGTCCAGTCCAGCATGGGGGCGATGGAAAAGCGCTGCGCCTGCATAAAAATCATCCGGGTTGGCCAAACAAGGGGCGGGATTCTATCACAACGTGAGACAGCCCCAGAAAATGAATTTTGTCGCCGCGCACTGGGGGCCCTGTGATAGTATCCGGCTAATTGACAGGGTATCTGCGTGAACATGAATCAAGACCAACTTCTACAACGAGCGGAACGCCTCTGCGAGCAGCGCGGGATCCGTTTCACCCCGACACGGCGCCAGGTGCTCCGGCTGCTTGCCGCCCACGGCAATGCCATCAGTGCCTATGATTTGCTGGCCCAGTTGCAGCAGACCGAGGCTCATGCCAAACCGCCTACCGTCTATCGGGCGCTCGACTTCCTGCTCGAACAGGGCTTTGCCCACAAGGTGGAGTCGCTCAACGCCTTCATCTTCTGCTGCCACTTCGACCATGCCCACCCGATGCAACTGCTGATCTGCGATCGTTGCGGTGAGGTAGTGGAGCTGCACGATCCCGCCATCGACGGCGCCTTTTCCGAGCAGGCTCATCAGCATGGTTTTACTATTACCAACAAGACCATAGAAGCCCATGGTCAATGTGCCCGCTGTTCCGTTACCGTAGGAAGTCAAGATGAAGGCTGATTTTGTAAACCCGTTCCTGCTCTCCCTGCTCAACGTGCTCTCCACCATGGCACAGCTGGAACTCAAACCGGGCGCGCCCAAGCGCAAGACGGACGAGCTGGCTCGGGGAGATGTCTCCGGCCTGATTGGCATGGTGGGTCCGCAGACCCGGGGTTCCCTCTCCATCAGCTTCGAGAAGGGGCTGGCATTGGAGATCATGCGTCGCATGCTGGGGGAGGCGCCGGCCACCATCAACGAGGAAGTGACCGACATGGTGGGCGAGATCACCAACATGGTGACGGGCGGCGCCAAACGCATGCTGGGGGAGAAGGGCTATGAGTTCGACATGGCGACCCCGGTCATCGTCTCCGGTCCCAATCACACCATCACTCACCGGGCCGACGGCGCCAAGATCATGATGCCGTTCGAATCGGAGTATGGCCGTGCCACCATCGAGATCTGCTTCGAGTAATCGCCATGTGGAAGATGCTGAAATGGAGTGTCATCGGTGGGGTGGTGCTGCTTATCCTGTCGGATATCGAGATCAGCACCTCTCTCTACAAGTACGAAGACAACCGCGTGGAGATCAACTTCCCGCGCTGGCAGGCTGACCAGCCCTGGGGCACCCTGCGCTGGCATGCGGGCCGGTTTGAGCATCACTGGTACGGTCTTGCAGGCAAACCCAAGCCCGCAACCGTCCTCTGAAGAGCGCTCTCCACAACGGATGAACCAGATTGCACCAACAAAAAAGAGGCCAGCGAATGCTGGCCTCTTTATTTGGTCAAGATCTGTTATCAGGCCGCTTCTGCAGCCAGCTTGCCATTGCCACGCACCATGACACCGAGGCCACAGGCCAGCAGGGTCGGCAGCAACCAGGCCAGGCCCTTGTCAAACAGCGGCAGGAAGGCGAACGCATCCATCTTCATGCCGGCGGCGCCCAGGCCGTCCAGGCAGCCGAACAGGAAGGCGACCAGCAGCACGGAGCGGAACACCAGACGGGGGCGACCGAAGTAACCCTTCAGGAAGGTGACCAGTACCAGCGCCACGGCAACCGGGTAGATGGCGACCAGCACCGGAATGGAGAGGCTGATGAGCTGGCTCAGGCCCACGTTGGCCACGATGCCGCAGATGACACCCAGCAGCACGACCAGCTTCTTGTAGCTCATGCCGGTCAGGTTGTGGAAGAAGTCGGAGCAGGCGGAGATGAGGCCGACGGCCGTGGTGAAGCAGGCCAGGGTGATGATGGCAGCCAGGATGAACTGACCCGGTTGGCCGAACAGACTCAGCACGTAGGCGTTGACGATGGCACCGCCGTTGCTCACGTCTGTGGCGACGCCGGCAGCGGTGTTGCCCAGCTGGAACAGGGAGACATAGACCACGGAGAGACCGATGGCGGAGATGATGCCCGCGATGGCCAGGTACTTGAACTGGCTCTGGTAGTCATGGATGCCTTTCTGGCGCAGCAGGTCGACGATCAGGGCGCCGAACATCAGGGACGCCAGGGTGTCCATGGTGTTGTAGCCTTCCAGAATGCCCTTCACGAAGGGGGTGCTCTGGTAGTCACCGGATGCGGCAGGCATGCTTCCTTGCGGTGCGACGAAGACACCGATGGCCAGAGTCAGGAGCAGCAGCATCAGCAGCGGGGTCAGGTACTTGCCGATGGCATCCATCAGCTTGCCCTGGTTGAGGGAGACCAGGATGGCCACGCCGAAGAACAGTACTGTGTAGGCAGCCAGACCGGATGGTCCCATGTCGCCAAGGAAGGGCTTGAGGCCCATCTCGTAGGCCACCAGGCCGGTACGGGGGGCGGCGAAGGCCGGGCCGATGATGATGTAGATGGCGACGGCCAGTGCGGTGGCCACGCCGGCCGGCAGCAGCTTGGTCATGCCGGCCCAGCCGTTGCCAGCCTTGGCGACGGCGATGATGGTGATGAGGGGCAGGCCCACGGCGGTGACCAGGAAGCCCAGCATGGCCAGGGAGAGGTGCTCACCCGCCATGAAACCGGCCAGGGGCGGGAAGATGATGTTGCCTGCGCCCAGATAGAACGCAAAGGTCATGAAGCCCAATCCGAGTACATCGGACAATGTGAGTGATTTCGTCAAGTTCAACCTCGTCTGTCTTGTAAACTATTGCTTGTTATAGTTTTTTATTTGTCAGTGACCGGCACTTTCCGGGGGTAAAAAAAAGAGCCCCGCTGGTTTTTTCATCGCGACCAGTGGTTTGAACTGGTCTTGAGCGGGCGCTCATTTAGCAGTCAGCATAATGATGTGAAAAAATAGTTCAAGGCAAAATTTACATCTTCAAATAGAAGGGGCTGGTTAGTTGGATATATCTGTCGGAATAGCCTCCCGTGGCAGAATGGATCACAATTTCACCCCTCTCACACTTGTTTAATCCTCTGCCAAGCAGCAATAAAACACGATTTGCCTCTTTCCCCTCTCTGGTAGTAACAGCCAGATAACAACGCTCATACAGATCATAACTCGACGAAATGCATAAAATTTCATCCGCCATCGCCGTGGGCAGCACCAGGGCCAGTTGCCCGGTACGGCTCAACAGGCGATCGCTGGCGGCCAGCAATCCTCTGGGGTCGAGCCCCCCGGTATGACGGGCCAGAGCCCTGGCCGGATCGCGAAGTGTCTGGCCTGCCGGGAAATAGGGCGGGTTGGAGACGATGAGATCGTAAGGGGGGGCGAGGTGATCCTGAATGGCGCTCTCTATGATGGTGACCCGCTCACGCCAGGGGGAGGCCGTCACATTCTCATGGGCCTGCATGGCTGCATCCTTATCCAGCTCCACCCCGTCTATGTGGCAGCCGTTCGTGCTGCGCTGGGCCAGCATCAGGGCGATGAGGCCGCTGCCGGTGCCGATGTCCAGCACCCGGCGGGCGCTGTCGACCGGCGCCCAGGCTCCCAGCAGAATGCCGTCCGTACCGACCTTCATGGCGCAGCGGTCGTGATCGATGTGAAATTGCTTGAACGTGAAACCGTTGTTGCGCCCCATTCGGCCCTCCTCCTGTGCCTGCCCGCGGAAAATGGCCGGCGATTATAGCGGCTAAGCCACAGTCACCATAGGAGCCGGCGGCATAATCGCCTATAATCTGCCGCTTCCTTAATGACCGAGTATTGCCATGAGCCAGTCCTTTGATGATTTCGACCTGAATCCAGCCCTCAGTCGGGCCTTGGCCGAGATGGGATTCACCCGCCCCACCACCATCCAGCAGATGGTGCTGGAGCCAGCCCTGGACGGCCGCGATATTCTGGCTTCTGCGCCGACCGGAACCGGCAAGACCGCCGCCTTCCTGCTGCCCGCGATGCAGCACCTGCTGGACTTCCCGCGTCGCAAGCCGGGTCCGTGCCGCATGCTGATCCTGACTCCGACCCGCGAGCTCGCGCTGCAAGTGAGTGCTCACGCCAAGGCCCTGGCGGTGCACACCCATCTCAGCATCGAGACCATCATCGGTGGTGTCAGCCATGAAGAGCAGCTGCCTGCCCTGACCAAGACCACCGACATCGTGGTGGCCACCCCGGGCCGTCTGCTCGAGTACATCGAGAAAGAGGAGTTCGAGAGCCACGACATCGAGGTGCTGGTGCTGGATGAAGCGGACCGGATGCTGGACATGGGCTTCATCAAGGACGTGAACCGCATCGTGGAAGAGGCGCGCTACCGCAAGCACACCATGCTCTTCTCCGCCACCCTGGAAGGGGCCGGCCTCGAGAAGTTTGCGAGCGAGATCCTCAAAGACCCGGTTGAGCTGCACGCCGAGCCGCCCCGCAGCGAGCGCCGCCCCATCACCCAGTGGATCCACCTGGCCGATGATGCCGCCCACAAGCTGGCTCTGCTGGTGCACATCCTGAAAAACCCGGAAACCCAGAAGGCCATCATCTTCGTCAAGACCCGTGAGCGACTGGCGGAGCTTTCCGGCCAGTTGCAGGCGGCAGGCGTGCCCTGCGCCTGGATCCGTGGCGAGATGGAGCAGGCCAAGCGCATCGAGTCTATCCGCAAGTTCCACGAAGGGGAGGTGCCCTTCCTCATCGCCACCGACGTGGCCGCCCGCGGCATCGACCTGCCGAACGTCAGCCATGTCATCAACTACGACATGCCCTACGGCGCGGATGTCTATGTGCACCGCATCGGTCGTACCGGTCGTGCCGGCAACCGTGGCTGCGCCATCAGCCTGGTGGAAGCTCACGACATGGCCATGGTCGCCAAGATCGAACGCTACACCGAGGAGCGTCTCAAGCGCCGGGTGATCGATGAGCTGCGCCCCAGACACAAGGAAGCGCGGGTGCCGGTGAAGAAGAAAAAGCCGAAGGATGCCAAGAAGTCGGCAAAGAAGAAAAAGAAGTAATGCCCCCGAGCACAGTTGAAACGGCCATCCCAGGATGGCCGTTTTGCTGTCTGCTGCCTGGGGAGTGGCCTGAGAGAGGCGCAGAAAAAAGCCGACGCAAGGACGTCGGCCAACAAAAAGTGCTTACAACAGAGGATTCACAGAGTCAGACCCGAGGATCTCCGACTTGGTTCCCTTGAATGTGTAATTAATTTTCAGCGCGCTTGAACATCAGGGTATTGGCGTCGGACTCTTCCGGTACGAAGTAGTAGCCGTCGGCATTGAAACCGGTCAGCTGTTCCACCCGGGTGAGCCGATGCTTGATGATATGGCGTGCCATCATGCCGCGGGCCTTCTTGGCGTAGAAGCTGATGATCTTGAACTGGCCGTTCTTCTCGTCCTTGAAGACCGGGGTGATGATGCGCCCCTGCAGGGCTTTCGGGCGCACCGACTTGAAATACTCGTCGGAGGCGAGGTTGATCAGTACGTCGTCCCCCTGGGCTGCCAGCGCCTTGTCCAGGTGCTCAGTGATGATGTCGCCCCAGAACTGGTAGAGGTCCTTGCCGCGCTGGTTGTCGAGGCGGATCCCCATCTCCAGGCGGTAGGGCATCATGAGGTCAAGCGGCCGCAGTACGCCATAAAGGCCGGAGAGCATGCGCAGGTGGGCCTGGGCGAAGTCGAGGTCGGCCTCGCTGAAATCTTCTACGGCCAGACCGGTGTAGACGTCCCCCTTGAAGGCCAGCAGCGCCTGGCGGGCGTTGGCCGGCGTGAAGTCAGGCTGCCACTCGGCAAAGCGGGCGGCGTTGAGGCCGGCGAGCTTGTCGCTGACCTTCATCAGGCTGGCGATCTGGTCCGGGCTCAGTTGACGAGCCCGGGTGATCAGTGCTGCGGAGTGGTCCAGCAGTTCGGGTTGGGTGAAACGGGAGGTCACCAGGGGTGACTCGTAATCCAGCGTCTTGGCCGGGGAAACCACAATCAGCATAACTGTCCTTTACTAGCGGTGACGCACACCCCTCATTCATCCAGGGTCACGTTGTCGAGAGTGCCTGCGCCCAGCTGCTCGCGACCCGACAGCTTGATGAGCAGTCGCAGGTCGTTGGCGGAGTCGGCATGGGCAAGGGCCTCACTGTAGCCAATTTGGCCGGCGCAGAACAGGCCGAACAGCGCCTGATCGAATGTCTGCATGCCGAGCTCGCCGGATTTGGTCATCACCTCCTTGAGTCTGTGCATCTCTCCCTTGCGGATGATGTCGGTGACGAGCGGGGTGTTGAGCATGATCTCGAAGGCGGCGACCCGGCGCTGCCCGTGAGCGGAGGGGAGCAGCTGCTGGGCGACGATGGCGCGCAGGTTGAAGGAGAGATCGAACAGGAACTGGCGGTGCTTCTCCTGGGGGACCAGATGCAGGATGCGATCCAGCGCCTGGTTGGCATTGTTGGCGTGCAAGGTGGCGAGGCAGAGGTGCCCCGTCTCGGCGAACTGGATGGCGAACTCCATGGTCTCCTGGGAGCGGATTTCACCGATGAGGATGACATCCGGGGCCTGGCGCAGGGAGTTTTTGAGGGCGACATCGAAGGATGCGGTGTCGATCCCCACCTCCCGCTGGGTCACCAGACAGCGATCGTGCTGATGGACGAACTCCACCGGATCCTCCACCGTCAGGATGTGGCCGTCACCGTGCTGGTTGCGAAAGCCTATCATGGCCGCCTGGGTGGTGGACTTGCCGGCGCCAGTGGCGCCGACGAAGAGCACCAGCCCGCGTTTTGCCATGGCGACCTCCTGCAGGATGGGAGGCAGCACCAGCTCGTCAAAGGTGGGGATGCGGGTCTCGATGCGGCGCAGCACCATGCCCGGCATATCCTGTTGCCAGAAGGCGCTGACCCGAAAGCGCCCCAGCGAGCCTCGCTGGATGGCGTAGTTGGCCTCGCGGGTGTGCAGGAAGCGTTCGAAGTGGGTCTCGTCCAGGCTCTCCCTGATCAACGCCAGCGCCGTCGTCTTGTCGAGGGGGGCGGGTCCGAGCGACACCAGACGCCCGTTGACCTTGAGGGTCGGGGGAGCATCGACCGTGATGAAGAGATCCGAGCCCTTTTGTTCAACCAGTGCGGCGAGCAGAACATCCATGTTCATGGCGACTCCTTGGGTGTGCGAGCTTAAATGGTATTGGGATCGACCGCCTTGGCCTTGGCATCGAGGGAGGCGACGACCCCCCGGTTGACCAGCTGCTTGAGGCTCTGGTCCATGGTCTGCATGCCGTGGGTCATCCCGGTCTGGATGACGGAATAGAGCTGGGCCACCTTATCTTCCCGGATGAGGTTTCGCACCGCCGGGATCCCCAGCATGATCTCGTGGGCCGCCACCCGGCCGCCACCGATACGCTTGAGCAGGGTCTGGGAGATGACCGCCCGCAGGGATTCGGAGAGCATGGATCGCACCATGTCCTTCTCCGAGCCGGGGAAGACGTCGATGATACGGTCGATGGTCTTGGCAGCCGAGGAGGTGTGCAGGGTGCCAAACACCAGGTGACCGGTTTCGGCGGCGGTCATGGCGAGGCGGATGGTTTCGAGGTCCCGCATTTCACCTACCAGGATGATATCCGGGTCTTCCCGCAGGGCCGAGCGCAGGGCGTTGCTGAAGCTCTTGGTGTCGCGGTGTACTTCCCGCTGGTTCACCAGGCAGCGCTTGTTCTCGTGCACGAATTCGATGGGATCCTCGATGGTGAGGATGTGGTGGTGGAAGTTGTCATTGATGTAATCGACCATGGCGGCCAGGGTGGTGGATTTGCCCGAGCCGGTGGGCCCAGTCACCAGCACCAGGCCGCGAGGGTACTCCGCTATCTTGCGAAATATCTCCGGCGCCCCCAGATCGTCCAGGGTCAGAACGGTGCTCGGGATGGTACGAAACACGGCGCCCGAGCCGCGCGCCTGCTGGAAGGCGTTGACCCGAAAGCGTGCCATGCCGGGTACTTCGAAGGAGAAGTCCACCTCGAAGTTCTCCTCCAGCTCCTTGCGCTGGTGGTCATTCATGATGTCGTAAATGAGAGCATGGACTTCCCGGTGATCCAGGGCGGGCAAATTGATCTTGCGAACCTCCCCATCAACCCTGATCATCGGGGGGACCCCGGCCGAGAGGTGTAGATCCGAGGCCTTATGCTTTACACTGAATGCCAATAACTCTGTGATATCCATAGATTTGTTATTCTCCCATCACAAGATTACGAACGAAATATGAGCCAGATTGCCCAGCACCTGCTTCAGGTAAAGGAACGTATTGTAGAGGCTGCCCGGCGTGTTGGCCGCAGCCCAGATCACATCCAGTTGCTTGCTGTCAGCAAAACCAAGCCGCTGGGGGACATTCAGGCTGCCTATGCCGCCGGTCAGCGGCGCTTTGGCGAATCCTACGCCCAGGAGGCCGCGCTCAAGATTGATGCCTTGCGCGAGCAGAACGCCTGTACAGACATAGAGTGGCACTTTATCGGCCCGCTGCAATCGAACAAGTCCAAGCTGGTGGCGGAGCGGTTCGACTGGGTTCAAAGTGTCGATCGCGACAAGCTCATAGAACGCCTCAACAACCAGAGACCGAGTGGGCTCGCGCCGCTAAATATCTGTCTGCAAATCAATATTAGCGGAGAGAGCAGCAAATCCGGTACGTCGGAGCAAGAGATTTTCCGCCTGGCCTCCCTGGTGGCCCAAAGCGAGCGGCTGCGGTTGCGCGGCCTGATGGCCATCCCCGAGCATACCTGCGACGAGGGGGTGCTGGCGGCCCAGATGGCGCGCATGCAGGCTCTGTTCACCGAGCTTGCGCAACAATACCCGAGCGTCGACACCCTTTCGATGGGAATGACCGAGGATCTTGAGCCTGCCATTGCCCATGGCAGCACCATGGTGCGGGTCGGGACCGCCATCTTCGGGGCCCGTGACTATTCATGAGCAAGAGCCGGGGCGAGAAACATCCCGGTCGTGCTTTTTTTCAGGTAAACAGGCGCGTGTGATGCTGTCAGCCCGCACAGGCTGGGTCGGCATCCGCTGCGATGTCAGTAACAGGAGTGTTTGATGCAGCAGAGAACCCTCGCCTTCATCGGGGCAGGCAACATGAGCCGCAGTATCATTGCCGGCCTCATCCAGGCGGGTTACCCGGCAGAGCGTATCATCGCCGCCAATCCCAGCCGCCCCAAGCTGGACGAACTGGCCAGCCAGTTCGGCATCCGTATCACCCAGGACAACGCCGAGGCGGCCCGGGAGGCCGAGGTGATCGTGCTGGCGGTCAAGCCCCAGCTGATGGCGGGCATGCTGACGGCGCTGGTGGCCGAGCTTGGCTCGCTGGATGGCAAGTTGCTCATCTCCATCGCTGCCGGCATTCGCGTCGCACGCTTGCAGGAGATGGCAGGCGGTCACGATCGCATCATTCGCACCATGCCCAACACCCCCTCCTTGCTGGGGCTGGGGATGACCGGGCTCTATGCACCGCCCGCCATCGGGCAGGCCGATAGGGCGGTGGCCGAACAGATGATGCAATCCGTGGGCAAGACCCTCTGGGTGGATGAGGAGGCCAGTATCAACGGCGTTATCGCGGCGGCGGGCAGTGCCCCGGCCTACTTCTTCCTGTTCATGCAAGCGATTGCCGAGGAGGCCGAGGCCATGGGCTTTACGCCGGAGCAGGCCCGCCTGCTGGTGCAGCAAACCGCCCTGGGGGCGGCCGCCATGGTGGAGCAGAATCCCGAGCTGTCGCTGCAGACCCTGCGCGAGCAGGTGACCAGCAAGGGCGGGACCACGGCCGAGGCCGTCAAGACATTCCAGGAGCAGGGGCTGATGCCGCTGACCGCAAGAGCCATGCAGGCGGCCGTTACCCGGGCCGGCGAAATGGAAACCCTTTTCTGAATCCCTTTTAGCAAGGAGCCCGGATGAACACGGCTTACTTTTTGATTAACACTGTCTTTGATCTCTACCTCATGGTGGTGCTGCTGCGGGTCTGGCTCCAGTGGGCGCGGGCCGACTTCTACAACCCCATGAGCCAGATGGTGGTCAAGCTGACCAACCCGCTGGTGGTGCCCCTGCGCCGCGTCATCCCGGGTTTTGGCGGGCTGGATATGGCCTCTGTGCTGCTGGCGCTGCTGATCGCCTTTGGCAAATTGGTCCTGCTCAAGAGCATGAATGTGCTGCAGGCGGACTGGCTCACTCTCTGTCTGTTTGCGACGCTCACCGTGCTGAAGAAGGCGGGTTCCATGATCTTCTGGATCCTGCTGATCCGCGCCATCCTGAGCTGGGTCAGCCAGGGTCGCAACCCCATTGAATACGTGATGCACCAGCTCACTGAACCCTTCCTGGCCCCCATTCGCCGCATCCTGCCTGCACTGGGCGGGCTGGATCTCTCCGTGCTGGTCGCCTTCATCGCGCTGCAGGCCATCAACTACCTGATGGGGGATCTGTTCGGCCAGTTGTGGTGGATGATCTGATGCCCGCCGTCCTGCTGGAAGGGGACGAGCTGGTGTTGCATCTGATGATCCAGCCCAAGGCGAGCCGGGATCAGATCATCGGATTGCACGGTGACGAGTTGAAAGTGGCCATCACGGCGCCGCCGGTGGATGGTCAGGCCAACAGTCACCTGATCAAGTACCTGGCCAAGCAGTGCAAGGTGGCCAAGGGGCAGGTTCGCATCCTGCGGGGGGAGCTGGGTCGGCACAAGACGGTCGCCATCGACGCGCCAAAGCAGATCCCCGCCGAGATTGCCGCTCTGCTCGATAATCAGGGTTGATACGAGAGGGATGACATCATGAAAACTGCCTGGATGAGTTGCCTGCTGGCACTCCTGATGACGCTGCCGCTGCGGGCTGAGCAGATGCAGGAGCTAGGCCCCTGGAAAGTGCACTACAGCGCGTTCAACTCCAGCTTCCTCACCCCCGAGGTAGCCAGGACCTATGGCCTGGAGCGCAGCCGCTATAACGGCATCGTCAATATCGCGGTGCAGAACAAGCAGGGGGTGGCACAGGCGGTGGGGATCAGCGGCGAAGCCCGCAATCTGACCGGCACCCTTCGCACCCTGAATTTTCAGGAGGTGAAAGAGGGGAATGCCATCTATTACCTGGCAGTGCTGCCCTATCGCAATGAGGACACCTACCAGTTCACCCTGAAGATCATGGGGGAGGGGCAGCAGCAGACGCTGACCTTCCAGCAGACCTTCTACGTCGACTAGATTGCAGGGTGAATGCAGATGCCCTGCCCCCACGGGGGCGGGGCATTTTTTTGCCCGGTGAACCTGTGCTCGACGTCAGTGGCTGGCCAGGGGATAGGTAAACAGGGCCAGGTGGGCGAAGTTGAACAGGAAGTGGAGCAGGATGGCGACACTGAGGCGCCCGCTCAGCTGGAACGCCAGGCCATAGCAGGCCCCCGCCAGCACGGCGAACAACACCAGCAACGGGCCACCGGCAAGATGGGCTGCGCCGAACAGCAGGCTGGCGACCAGGAGACCTGCCCAGGGCGTGCTTCGGCTTGCCACCCCTTGCTGGATGCATCCCCGGAACAGCGCTTCTTCCGCCACACAGGTGAACAGCAGGTTGTTGAACGCGAACAGCCACCACCAGTGGGGCAGTCCCGCTTCGGGTTTGAGGGCGCCCAGTTGCCAGGCGGTGATGAGCAGGGCCGCGAGCGGCAGGATGAGCAGGGCCAGCGGCCGCCAGCGCATCGTTCCACCCGGGCCGAGCAGGCCGGGGATGGCCAGCAGCAGGGCGAAGAAAATGAGCGGCTTGTCCAGATTGAGGTAGAGGGTGAAGGGCACGCTGGCCGGGCCCGCCTGTACCTTGTCGAGCACCCTGAGATTGTCAAAGCCGGGCACCAGATGCAGCGTCAGGGCGAGGGACCACAGCAGGACCAGCGTCAGTGCGACGCCGCGCCAGGGTGGGGGCAGGGTGGGGGTACGCCAGGCCAGCAGCAGACCGGCGAGGCTGACAAGAGCGGCGAGGGGCGCGAGTCGCTCAAGCCAGAGGGCGGTAAGCAGGGCAAGTCCCAACAGGAGCATGCCGGGCCTGGTCCGGCGGGCGAGGCAGCAGAGTACGGCCAGCCCCAGGACGAGCCAGATGAGGATATCGGGGAGTGGTAACATCGAGTCTCCTTGTATGAATGAAGGGCGCACCTTAACGATCCCCATGGTCTGGTTCAAGGAAAAGGGGGGTGGCCGAGACTGGCCGGCAGAAGACGCGCAATGAAAAGCCGGAGCTGGGCTCCGGCTTGGACGGCGGCAAGATGCCACCGAGAGAGGCGATGGCCTTCCCGTATCAGCGACCGGACTCGGCGATGACCCGGGCGATGATGTCGGCGCGTTTGCTGGCTTCCAGCTCGCCCAGGGCGATGAGACCGGCCTTGAAGATGACGTTCTTCGGCAGACTGACGTCATCCAGGGTGGTGATGGCCTCGACGTGCATGCCGTTCAGGCGGCTGGCATCGCGCGGGCTCAGGTTGACCTGGGTGTTCAGCACCTGCTTGCCCTTCTTCTTGGGCTGGGCGGGTTTCTTCGGTTGATCCAGCTCGTCTTCCGGCAGTTCGTCATCAAAATCGTAAATGGACATAGTCAATCCTGTTGGGTTGCAAGGGGCATGCTCGCCCGAATGGGGGTAATCAGCCCATATCCTCGTTGCGGATAAAGGCGCGCCAGGAGCCGAGTACCTGGGCAAAATCTTCCAGCCCGCACATGGCCAGCTGTTCATCATCGTAGTAGGCGAGATCGTCGAGATCCTCGTCCTGCTCGATATTGAGGACATTGGCCTTCACCTCGGCTTCCTCGTGGGTCAGCAGCAGGGAGTAGTCGCCCCCCAGCAGCCGGTATTCGGTGCGGGCCCGGCTGGAGAGCTGGTCGATGATGGCGAACAGCTCGTCGAGCTTCTCCTCGTCCTTGCCCACCTCGTCGATCAACCACTGGCCGATGGCTTCATGGCCCATGGAGAACCGGGCGCGATAGCCACCGAACGGGTCGCGGCGAAATTCATAATCCATAGCGGAGTCCATATCGGAGGGTGAAGCCACCACGGCGCAAAGCGGCATGATGCCGGATCCTTGATCCATGGTGGGGCACTGATAGCGTAAAGTGGCCTATTCTAGCGATCCCCCCCGCGCTTGTCTTGATGATGTGGGATCTTTAACGGGTGATCCCGGTGATGGCGCACGCCGGGGACCCTGTCAACGAATGGTATGGAGAGGCAATGCAGCTCAACGACGCGCTCGCGCATCAGATAGTCAGCCGGGCGATGAAGATCCTCTCGTTCTCGGTCAACGTCATGGATGAGCGGGGACTCATCATTGCGTCCGGCAATCCGGAGCGGCTGCACCAGCGCCACGAGGGGGCCGTGCTGGCCCTGACCGAGAACCGGGTGGTGGAGATAAGCGAGGCCACCGCCCGGGAGCTCAAGGGGGTGAGGCCCGGCATCAACCTGCCCATCGCCTATCAGGGGGAGCTGCTCGGCGTCATCGGCATCTCTGGGGATCCGGACATCGTGCGTGCTTACGCCGAGCTGGTGCGCATGACCGCCGAGCTCATCCTGGAACAGGCGGCGCTCACCGAGCAGTTGCAGTGGGACAAGCGCCACAAGGAGGAGCTGGTGTTGCAGCTCATTCGCGGCGAAGGGCGGGCCGATCAACTGCAACAGGTGGCCCGCTTCCTCGAGCTGGATCTCGCCCAGCCCCGGGTGGTGGCCGTGCTGGCGCTGGAGGAGGCCGAGCCCGCCCAGGTGAGGGAGCTGGTTCACCTGCTGGAAAACCCGGAGCGGGACAACCTGGTGGCCATCAACGGCCTGGACGAGATAGTGGTGCTCAAACCCGCCCAGCTCAGCGACGGCGTCTGGCAGTCGGCGCAGGAGCGCAGCCGGATCCGGCAGCTGCTCTCTCGTATTCCCCATTTCAAGGTTCGCATCGGTGTGGGTGATTACTTCGCCGGCATCCCCGGGCTGGCGCTCTCCTACCAGACGGCGCGAGACACCTTGCGCCGTGGCATGCGCCAGTCGCCCCGCAAGCAGGTCTATTTCTTCGAGGATTACCGGCTTTCAGTGCTGCTCGGCACCCTGGCGGACTCCTGGCAGGCGGATCAGCTACGGGCTCCGCTGCAAAAGCTGGCGCAGGAGGACACAAAGGGAACGCTGCAAAAGACGCTGCGCCAATATTTCTTGCAGGATTGTGATCTGCATCCCTGTGCCGAAGCCCTGTTCATTCACCCCAACACCCTGCGTTATCGACTGACCCGGATAGAGCAGATAACCGGCTTGAATTTCAACAAGTTAGATGACAAGTTTCTGCTCTATCTCGGGCTCAGTCTCGATAGCTGATTTGTCTTTTCCAACAAAAATACAAGGCCGGTAAATGCTTTTTTTGGTTTTATGGCCAAAGCATTCCAGGCGGGGATCCCCATAATGGCGCCACTCATTACAACAACAAGGTGCCCGTCATGATCCCAGTCTCCGCGCTCGGCGCGCTCGCCGCGCTCTCCATCGCCATCTTCCTCATCCTGAAGAAGGTGCCCCCCGCTTACGGCATGATTGTCGGTGCCCTTGTCGGTGGCCTGATCGGTGGCGCCGACCTGACCCAGACCGTTGCCTTGATGATCGGCGGCGCCCAGGGGATCACCACGGCGGTGATGCGGATCCTGGCGGCGGGTGTGCTGGCCGGGGTGCTCATCGAATCGGGCGCCGCCACCACCATCGCCGAGACCATCGTCAAGAAACTCGGCGAAACCCGCGCCCTGCTGGCCCTGGCGCTGGCCACCCTGATCCTGACCGCGGTCGGCGTCTTCGTGGACGTGGCCGTCATCACGGTCGCCCCCATTGCGCTGGCCATCGCCCGCCGCGCCGATCTCTCCAAGGCTGCCATCCTGCTGGCGATGATAGGCGGTGGCAAGGCGGGCAACGTCATGTCTCCCAATCCCAACGCCATCGCGGCAGCCGATGCCTTCCACCTGCCTCTCACCTCGGTGATGGCGGCGGGCATCATTCCCGGCCTGTTCGGTCTGGTGATGGCCTACTGGCTCGCCAAGCGCCTCAACAACCGGGGCAGCAAGGTGGCCGCCGACGAGGTGGTGAGCTTCGACGGTGCCAAGTTGCCCGGCTTTGCCGCCGCCATCAGTGCGCCCCTGGTCGCCATCCTGCTGCTGGCCCTGCGTCCCATCGCCGGCATCGTGGTGGACCCGCTCATTGCGCTGCCCCTCGGCGGCCTGGTGGGGGCCCTGATGATGGGCAAGTTCACCAAGGTGAACCAGTTTGCCGTCTCGGGCCTGGCCCGCATGGCACCGGTGGCCATCATGCTGCTGGGGACGGGTACCCTGGCGGGCATCATCGCCAACTCCGGCCTGAAAGATGTGCTCATCAGCGGCCTGACCGCTTCCGGTCTGCCCTCCTATCTGCTGGCCCCCATCTCCGGTGCCCTGATGTCGCTGGCGACCGCCTCGACCACGGCCGGGACCGTGGTGGCCTCCAACGTGTTCAGCGCCACTCTGATTGAACTGGGGATCAGCAGCCTGGCTGGGGCCGCCATGATCCACGCCGGCGCCACCGTGTTTGACCACATGCCCCACGGCTCCTTCTTCCATGCCACTGGCGGCAGCGTCCACATGGGCGTCGGCGAGCGACTCAAGCTCATCCCCTACGAAACCGCGGTCGGTCTGACCATCGCCGTTGTCTCCACCCTGATGTTTGGCGTGTTTGGCCTCGCCTAAGGAACTGATATGAAAATTGTGATCGCTCCCGATTCATTCAAGGAGAGCCTGAGCGCCATGGCGGTGGCCGATGCCATCGAGGCCGGTTTCAAGCAGGTGCTGCCGGATGCCACCTACGTCAAGCTGCCCATGGCCGATGGCGGCGAGGGGACGGTGCAGTCTCTGGTGGATGCCACCGGTGGTCGCATCCTGCCGGTCGAGGTGACCGCCCCCCTCGGCAACAGGGTGCAGGGCTTCGTGGGCCTGCTGGGGGATGGCAAGCGCGCCGTCATCGAGATGGCGGCGGCCTCCGGCCTGCATCTGGTGGAGCCCGAGCTACGCAATCCGCGGCTCACCTCCAGTGTCGGCACCGGGGAGCTGATCCTGGCCGCACTGGAGATGGGGGTGGACCACCTCATCCTCGGCATCGGCGGCAGCGCCACCAATGACGGCGGTGCCGGCATGATCCAGGCACTCGGCGGCAAGCTCCTGAAAGCAGATGGTACCCCCATTGCGCCGGGCGGTGCCGGTCTGGCCGAGCTGGCCACCATCGACCTGAGCGGGCTGGATCCCCGTCTGACCGGACTCACCATCGAGGTGGCCTGCGACGTGGACAATCCGCTGTGTGGCCCGAAAGGGGCGTCCGCCGTGTTCGGTCCGCAGAAGGGGGCAACTCCCGAGATGGTGGCCGAGCTGGATGCCAATCTGGCCCGTTACGCGGACTGCATCGAGCAGGCGCTTGGCAAGCAGGTGAAGGAGCTCCCGGGAACGGGGGCCGCAGGCGGCATGGGGGCAGCCCTGGTGGGGCTGCTCGGCGCCGAGCTCAAACCCGGCATCCGGATAGTCATCGAGGCGCTGAACCTGGCCGAGGCGGTGGCCGATGCGGATCTGGTCATCACCGGCGAGGGCCGCATCGACAGCCAGACCATCCATGGCAAGACGCCCATCGGGGTGGCTCGCTGTGCCAAGCAGTTCGGCAAGCCGGTGATCGGCATCGCCGGATGCCTCACCGATGACTGCGGCGTGGTGCACGAGCATGGGCTGGATGCGGTGTTCGCCGTGGTCAATCGGGCCATGTCCCTGCCGGAGGCGCTGGCCACCGCCACCACCAACCTGCAGCTCACGGCCCGCAACGTGGCGGCTCTCTACCTGCTGCGCAAATGACCCTCTCTCCTGGCCGATGCGGTGCATCGGCCTGACCCTGCCCCGTGCAGCAGAGTGAGCGGCCCGGCGTGGCACCTCTGACGCACTTGCCGATCCTTGGGTCGGCTTTTTTTATTATCCTGCTGTCTTTCATATGGTTTTTGTATTCTGACAAGGGGCTTTGCGGCATAGTGATCTCCCGACAGTGAGGGAGCCACGAGAAACAAGGCCCGCCTGAGGGAGGGCTTCCCATTCCGGGGGGCAATATGCGAGGTGCGAGCCATGATCCTGCTGACCCTGGGGGTGGTGTTGTTCACCCTGACTCATCTTTACCCCTGTTTTGCGGCACAGCACCGCGCCCGTCTGCGGGCTCGGCTGGGGGAGAACCGCTACAAGGGGCTCTTCTCGCTGCTGGTGTTCGTCGCCATCGGCTGCATCCTCGCAGGCTGGCGCAGTGCCAGCCCCATGCCCCTCTATTTTCTGCCTGTCTGGGGGCCTACCCTGGTGATGGGGATCATGCCGATCGCCCTTGTCCTGCTGTGTGCGGGGCAGGGGGCGAACCATTTCCGCCGTTGGCTGGTGCATCCCCAGTTGCTCGGGGTGCTGCTCTGGTCGGGGGCCCATCTGGCGGTGAACAGCGAGGCGCGTTCTCTGGTGCTGTTTGGCGGGATCGGTCTCTGGGCTCTCATCAGCATCGTCTGGATTTCGATGCGGGAGTGGGGTCGTCACCCCCGTGCCGCCGCCACCTGGCAGGGGACGGGGATCAGTCTGGGGGCGGGGCTGGCCCTCACGGCTCTGCTTATCTTCTGGGGACACGGCTGGCTGACCGGGATCCCCCTGCACTGATCCCTGAACCAGATTCCGGGGTCTTGCGTATGATGGACAAAATAATGGGAGTCACGTCGATGAAATGGTTCACCCTGCTGCTGATGCTCGGTTCGGGGGCGGTCTCTGCCGCCTGCCCCGATTACTTCAACGTGGAGATGCGGGAGCTCAACAGCACCCAGCGCCACAACCTCTGCCAGTTGACCGAGGGCAAGGTGGTGCTGGTGGTCAACACCGCCTCCTACTGCGGTTACAGCGGTCAGTTCCGGGATCTGGAAGCCCTCTATCAGGGCTACAAGGAGAAGGGACTGATGGTGCTGGGCTTCCCCTCCAACGATTTCTGGCAGGAGGCGGGCAACGAGAACAAAACCGCCGAGGTGTGCCGCCGGGACTACGGGGTGACCTTCCCCATGTTCAACCGGGTGGCGGTGCGGGGTTCGGATGCGGTGCCGCTGTTCAAGGGGCTGGCCGCTGCTGCCGACGGTGATTCGCCCAACTGGAACTTCCACAAGTACCTGGTCGGGCGGGACGGCAAGCTGATTGCGAGCTATGGCGCCAACCAGAATCCGTCGGATGATCCTCTCAAACAGCAGATCATCGATGCCCTGGGGCACTGACCCTACCCCATGGCGGGCAGCTCTGGAATAATGCGGCCCCGCCATCCACTCCGGTGACACCGTGCTGCAACGTCTTCCCCAAATGGTGATCTTCGATGCCCTGGTTCGTGAACAGGGCATCTCGGCGGCTGCGCGCCGCCTCGGGGTCTCCAAATCCCACATCAGCAAGCAGCTCGCCCTGCTGGAAACCGCGCTCGGCGCCCAGCTGGTACAGCGCACTACCCGCCGTTTCGGGCTCACCGAACTGGGTCAGGAGTATGCCCGCCACTGCCGCGCTCTGGTGGCGGTGGCGCTGGAGGCGGAATCCATGGTGGCGGAGCGCCGTGGCAAGGTGAGCGGCGTGCTCCATCTGGGGGTTGGTCAATCCTTCGGGCGGTTGCACGTGATCCCGCGCCTCAAGGCGTTTCAGGCACGTTATCCGGATCTGGAGCTGGAGGTGTCCCTGTTCGATCACCGCACCAATCTGGTGGATGAGGGGCTGGATCTCTGGATCACCACCTACGAGGACAAACCCGAGTCCCTGGTAGGGCAGCGACTGGCAGACATCGGTTTCGTGCTGGTGGCCTCGCCGGATTATCTGCTGAGTCACGGCACACCACTGCACCCCAGGGATCTGGCCCATCACAATTGCATCACCTACCAGAGCCGGGAGCGGCGCTACCACGAGTGGTCATTTCGCCAGGGCAAGGAGCGCCAGACGGTGCAGGTGGCGGGCAACTATCGGGTGGATCTGGCGGAAGCGGTGCGTGACGCCGCCCTGGCCGGGCTCGGCATCGCCTATGTGGCCAACTACCTGCTGGACAAGGAGCTGCAATCTGGTCAGCTCATCCCTCTGCTGCCCCAGTGGCAACCGAACCAGAAGATGGCGGTGCACGCCGTCTATGCCAGGCGAGAGCATCTGGATCCCAAAATCCGGTTGTTCATCGACTTCCTCAAGGAGAGCTTCGGACCCGGGCCCAACTGGGCGCAGCGACTCGCACCCTGGCTCGGGGGGAAATTGTCCGGCACCGAGGAATAATCGTTTCCATACAAGAACACTGGCGTGAGTGCGGTTTCAAAGTTGTGTCAAATCAGTCAGTTGGCGCAACCGATATCGTGCAAACGTTTTTGCTAACAGGGTTGTAACCCGGCAGGGTTGCGGCGGTGAGGGGAGGGGAGCAGAATCCGCGCCCATCTTCAGCCTCACTGGATGGAATCCCCATGATTGCCCTGCTTGGTATCCTGAGCATCCTGGCCCTGGCCGCACTCTGCTCTGATAATCGTCGTCGTATCCCGTTGCGAACAGTGGGCTTTGCCCTCTGCCTGCAAGTGCTCTTCGCCGCCCTGGTGCTCTGGCTGCCCGCCGGTCAGCAGGTATTGAACGGTGTCAGCGAGAGCGTCAGCAGCGTCATCGGCTACGGCCAGGAGGGGATTGCCTTCCTGTTCGGGGATCTGGCCAAGTTCAAGCTGGGCTTCATCTTCGCCTTCAACGTGCTGCCGGTGATCATCTTCTTCTCCGCGCTGATCGCCATCCTCTATCACATCGGCCTGATGCCCAAAGTGATCGCCCTGCTCGGCGGCGGCCTGCAGAAATTGCTGGGCACCGGCCGCGCCGAGAGCCTCTCTGCCACCGCCAACATCTTCGTCGGCATGGTGGAAGCGCCGCTGGTGGTCAAACCCTATCTCTCCAGGATGTCCGATTCCCAGTTCTTTGCGGTGATGAGCTGCGGACTGGCCTCGGTAGCTGGCGGCACCCTGGTGGGCTACGCCAGCATCGGGGTCGAGCTGAAATACCTGATTGCGGCGGCCTTCATGTCCGCCCCTGCCGGGCTTGCCATGGCCAAGATCCTGGTGCCGCCCACCGCGCAAGAGGAAGATCACCACGAAGACGTGGAGATCCCCCGCGCCACCAACGTCATTGAAGCGGCCGCCGATGGTGCCATGGCGGGTCTCAACATCGCCGTCGCCGTGGGGGCGACCCTGCTGGCCTTCGTCGGCGTGATCGCCCTGCTCAACGGCCTGCTGGGCTGGGCCGGCGACCTGGTGGGGCTGGAGCTGAGCTTCCAGATCATCCTGGGCTGGCTGTTTGCCCCCGTCTCCTGGCTCATCGGCGTCCCCTGGGATCAGGCCCAGGCGGCCGGTGCCCTGATCGGCACCAAGATCGTCATCAACGAGTTCGTCGCCTTCATCGCCCTGGTGCAGGATCAGACCTTGAACGAGTCGAGCAAGGCCATCGTCACCTTCGCCCTGTGCGGTTTCGCCAATATCTCTTCCATGGCGATCCTCATCGGCGGCCTGGGGGCCATGGTGCCGGAGCGCAAATCCTTCATCGCCCGCTACGGCATGCGCGCCATCCTGGCGGGGGTGCTGGCAAACCTGATGAGCGCCTCCCTGGCAGGCTTGTTCCTCGCCCTCTGATAGACCCTGGAAGTCAGCACCTTCCGGTCATTGCCCGCTTCGGCGGGCTTTTTTGCACCCGCTTGCAGGCAAAAAAAAGCGCCTCTGGGGAGGCGCGGGGAAAAGACAGATTGGAAGCGTCACATGGGTGCCACCTGAATGAGGGATGATCCGTCCCATCCAAGTGTGAAGCCATGATGCCTGATGCTCTCTGAAGCGCTTCTGAGGCGATTCTTCATACTGTGTTCATTTTCAAAATGCTGCTGCAATGTGATTTTTAAATGATTGATGCTGAAATAAAATAAATAATCAGTGATTTATTTTGCTGTACGGCTCAAAGGAAAGATGAATCGGGGCGGTGGGCATGCTCCTGCCATGGGGCGGATCCGGCGGCAGATTATCCCGGTGCAGGCTCAACACATCACGCAACCATACTGCCAGATGGCAAGCAACCAGCATGTGATGGAGATGCTGTCCGTCATGGGCAGTGCAACGCCGCCTGCGGTCTGCTGTTGGGCCCAGCAACTCGTATGTGATGGAGATGCCGCTCGTCAGAGGATCCGCGCGAGTGGCCTGCGGTCTGTGGTGCCTGCACCCGCAACCCGCATTTGACAGGAGGCGCACCCTTTCATGGGGTCAGCGCGAAGTGGTCTGCGCTCTCCTGCTCCAGTGCCAGCAACCAGCGCTTGATGGGGATGCCTCCCCCGTAGCCGGTCAGTTCACCGCTGCGCCCTATGACCCTGTGGCAGGGCACTATGATGCTGAGGGGATTGCGGCCGTTGGCGGCACCCACCGCCCGCACCGCCCTGGGGTTGCCGATGGCCTCTGCAATGTGGAGGTAGCTGACGGTCTCGCCGTAGGGAATGTCGCACAACGCCTGCCACACGGCCTGCTGGAATGGTGTGCCCGTGGCGGCCAGGGGGAGATCGAAGCGCCGCAGGCGGCCGGCAAAGTAGGCGGCAAACTGCTCGACAAAGGGGGCCAGGGCGACATCATCCCGCTGCCACTCCGGTTGCGGCAGGACGGGGCGCTCCCCTTGCATGAATTCCACGTGGCGCAGCCCGGCCCCATCGATGGCGATGAGCAGGGGCCCCTTGGCACATTCACAAAAGCTGTACTGCATTCTCTTGTCCTCGGGGTTGTGGCAGGTCACTCCAGCACGGGCTTGCCGCGGGTGGATTTGATCTCTCCCTTGCGTTTCTTGGCATCGACCCGCTTGCGTTGGGAGCTGCGGGTCGGCTTGGTGGCGTGGCGGGCCTTGGGGCGCCACGCGGCTTTTTTCAGCAGCTCGGTCAGGCGGCTCATGGCCTCCTTGCGATTCATGTCCTGGCTGCGATGGGTCTCGACCCTGATCTGGATGAAGCCGTCGTGAACCCGGCTGTCGCTGAGCCGCTCCAGTCCCTCCTTGTAGAGCGGCGGCAGGCTGGGGGAGTCGCGATAATCGAAGCGCAGCCAGACGGCGGAGTCGGTCTTGTTGACGTGCTGGCCGCCATTGCCCTGGGCCCGCATGGTCTGGAATTGCAGTTCATGCCAGGGGATGATCACGCTGTTGGAGATGACTAACATGGGGTGATGCTCTCATTTGGTGCATCAAGGGAGTCTGGTGCAGCTTGGTGCCTCATTATGGGGCGAGATGCGCTTCCTTGGTGATCCTGAGCCTTTCTGGCTCAGAGTGTCATGTCTATCTATATGAAAATAAACGATAAAAATACTTGGCACAAGAATTGATGACCCATTCGTGACATACCATGGATTGGGAGCAACCAGATGAAGCTGATTACTGCGATTATCAAACCTTTCAAGTTGGACGACGTGCGCGAGGCCATCGCCAACCTGGGGGTGGAAGGCCTGACCGTCTCCGAAGTGAAGGGTTTTGGTCGCCAGAAGGGGCACACCGAATTATACCGGGGGGCCGAGTACCAGGTCGACTTTCTGCCGAAGGTGAAGCTGGAGATCGCCACCGCAGACGAGAACGTCGAAGGGGTGATCGAGGCCATCTGCAAGGCGGCCTATACCGGCAAGATCGGTGACGGCAAGATTTTCGTCTATGACCTGCTGCAAGCGGTGCGTATTCGTACTGGTGAGAGCGACGACGAGGCGCTCTGAGTACGCTCCTTTGCCCGGCCGGGTCGGGCAAAGGTCCGGGCAGGTTCTGCCGACAGTGTGAAGGGGTGGTCGTCGAAAGACCGGATGGGATTCCATCCGGTCTTTTTGTTTGGCCGCTGATTAAATTGATCGTTCCAACCCAGCAAACCGCCTTGATCCTCTCCTCCCGATTCATGCAGAATGCAAACGAAAATGGTTATCACTCTTTACGCAGACAAGGAACGGATGATGAAAATGAAGATGTTGGCACTGGCTTTCTCCACGCTTGTCGCCCAGTCGGCGTTCGCCGCCCAGGAGGTAAACGTCTATTCGAACCGTCAGGATGAGCTGATCAAGCCCATCATCCAGCAGTTCGAGAAGGAGACCGGGATCAAGGTCAATGTGGTGTTTGCCAAAGAGGGGCTGAACGAGCGTCTGGAACGGGAAGGCAAGCTATCTCCGGCCGATCTGATGCTGACCGTGGACATCAGCCGTCTGACCGAGCTGGTGGACAAGGACCTGGTGCAGCCGGTGGACAGCAAGACGCTGCAGGAGAACATCCCCTCCATCTATCGCGATCCGGACAACCGCTGGTTCGCCCTGACCACCCGGGTGCGAGCCATCTACTCCAGCAAGGAGCGTCTTGGCAAGCTCGACACCATCCGCTACGAAGATCTGGTCAAGCCTGAATTCAAAGGAAAAATTTGTACCCGTAGCGGCAAGCACGAGTACAATGTGGCGCTGGTTTCGTCCATGATTGCCCATCACGGCATGGCGGACACCAAGACCTGGCTGGAAGGGGTCAAGGCCAACCTGGCGCGCAAGCCCCAGGGCAACGACCGTGATCAGGTCAAGGCGATCAAGGATGGCATCTGTGATGTCTCCCTGGGCAACAGCTACTACCTGGGTGCCATGTTGAAGGACCCGGCGCAGAAGTTCTGGGCCGACGCAGTGGAAATCAACTTCCCGAACCAGGGTGATCGCGGTGCTCACGTCAACGTGAGCGGCGTGGCCATGACCAAGTATGCCAAGAACAAGGACGCAGCACAGAAGCTGATGGAGTTCCTCTCCGGGGATACCGCCCAGCACATGTATGCTGATGTGAATGCCGAGTACCCGGTCAAGGCGGGGGTCGAGCCTTCTGCCATGGTCAAGTCCTGGGGCACGTTCAAGTCTGACCCCATGCCGGTCAGCGATTATGCCAAGCACCGCAAGGACGCCTTGCAACTGCTGGATGAAGTGAAATTCGACTTGTAATCAGATGGGGCCAACGGCCCCATCAACTTCTGTGGACTCATGAAACATTTTGGATGGATTGCCGGCAGCTGGGTCACCGCCCTGCTGCTGGGTTTGCCGGTACTCGCCCTGGTCTTCTCCGCCTTCTCGGCTGATGGGGAACTGTTTGCCCACCTCGCCGATACCGTACTGCCCGACTATCTGCGAAACACGTCCGGTCTGGTGCTGGGGGTGGTCTGCCTCAGCCTGCTGTTCGGGGTGCCCACCGCCTGGCTGGTGGCCATGTGCGAGGTGCCGGGGCGCCGCGCCCTGCAATGGGCGCTGATGCTGCCCATGGCGATGCCCTCCTATATCGTTGCCTACGTCTATACCGACCTGCTCGACTACTCGGGCCCGCTGCAGGCGGGGCTGCGTGCCCTGTTTGGCTGGCAGGGACCTGCCGACTACTGGTTCCCGGCCATTCGCTCCCTCGGGGGCGCCGCCTGGGTGCTGGCGCTGGTGCTCTTCCCCTATGTCTATCTGCTGGCACGGGCCTCCTTCCTGGAGCAGTCGGTCAGCCTCATTCACTCCAGCCGCCTGCTCGGCTGCACCCCCTGGCAGAGCTTTCGCCGCCTGAGCCTCCCCCTGGCCCGCCCGGCCATCATGGTGGGGGCATCTCTGGTCGCGATGGAAACTCTGGCGGACTTTGCCACCGTCCACTTCTTTGCCATCAACACCCTGACCACCGCCATCTACGACACCTGGCTCGGCTACGGCAGCCTGGCGACCGCCGCCAAGCTCTCCTGTCTGATGCTGCTGGCGGTGGTGCTGCTCATCGCGCTGGAACGCCGCTCCCGCCAGCGCCAGCAGGTGTTCCAGAAGTCCATGGGCTTCGAGCAGCCCCTGCGTTACCCCCTCGGGGGCCTGAGGGGCGTGCTGGCCGGGCTCTGGTGCTGGGGTCTGGTGCTGGCGGGGTTCGCCCTGCCGTTCGTCATCCTGCTCGATTACGGGGTGCGTTACTTCGCGCTGTCGTGGACGCCCGAATTCGTGCGCTTTGCGGGCAACAGCCTCGCCATCTCGGCCCTGACCGCCCTGCTGGCCATGGCCATTGCCCTGCTGCTCGGCTTCTTCCGTCGCCTCGATGGGGGGACTCGCAGCCTGCTGCCCCTGCGCTTCGCCGCCATGGGCTATGCCATGCCGGGGACCGTGCTGGCCATCGGCGTGCTGGTGCCGCTCACGGCCCTGGATTTTGGCATCAACGATCTGGCCGAGTGGCTCGGGATGCCGGGCCCCGGTCTGCTCCTGACCGGCACCCTCACCGCCATCGTGTTCGGCTATCTGGTGCGCTTCGTGGCCATCGCCATCGGGTCGGTGGAGAGCAGCATGAGCAAGATCTCCCCCAGCCTCGACATGGCTGCCCGCTCTCTGGGGCAGGGGGCGGGCGGCATGCTGCGTCGCATTCACCTGCCGCTGGTACGCCGCGGCCTCTTTGCCGGCGCCATGCTGGTGTTCATCGAATCCATGAAGGAGCTGCCCGCCGCCCTGCTGCTGCGGCCGTTCAACTTCGAAACCCTGGCGACCCACGTCTATCAGTTCGTCTCGGACGAGATGCTGGAGCGGGGGGCGCTCGGTGCCATCGTCATCGTGCTGGTGGGGCTGATTCCCCTGCTGTGGATCAACCGTACTCTGGATGGTCCAGGCCATTGAGCGGCCCCGTCCGGCATCACTACGCGAGAGGAAAAGAACCTTGTCCTGCCTGAATATCGAGAAGGTCAGCTGTCACTACAATGGCCGCCCCGTGCTGGAGCAGCTCTCCCTGCAGGTGGCCGACAACGAGATAGTCTGTCTGCTGGGGGCCAGCGGCTGTGGCAAGACCACGCTGCTCAAGGCCGTGGCCGGTCTGCTGCCCCTGGCCCAGGGGGAGATCCGGCTGGGAGAGACCCTGCTCGATGCCCCCGGCGTGAGTGTGCCGCCGGAGGCCCGCCATATCGGCATGATCTTCCAGGATTACGCTCTCTTTCCTCACCTGACGGTGGCCGAGAACGTCGGCTTCGGCCTGACCGGGCAGGATCGCGGCAGCCGCCAGCAGCAGGTGGAAGAGGCGCTGGCGCTGGTCAACCTGCAGGGGTTGGGGGAGCGCTATCCCCATCAGCTCTCCGGCGGCCAGCAGCAGCGGGTGGCCATCGCCCGTGCCCTGGTGTGCAAGCCGCGCCTGATGCTGCTGGACGAGCCCTTCTCCAACATCGACACCCAGGTGCGGATGAAACTGATCCTCGAGATCCGCGCCCTGCTCAAACAGCAAGGCATTGGTGCCATCTTCGTCAGCCACAGCAAGGAAGAGGCCTTCGCCTTCGCCGACCGGCTGGCTCTGTTTCGCGCCGGTCGCATCGAACAGGTGGGGGAGCCGGAGCAGCTCTATCGCCGCCCCGGGAACCGCTTCGTGGCGGAGTTTCTCGGCGGGGTCAACTATCTGGCGGCCGAGGTGGTGGACAGCCACTGCGTGCAGACCCTCCTTGGAACCATCTGCGGTCAGGAGCCCCATGGCCGCGCGGTGGGGGAGCGGTTGCAGCTCATGCTCAGACCCCAGCAGTTGGCGCTGACGGCGGCGGATGACGGTGAGATCCGGGTGCGTGAGCAACAGTTCCTGGGCCATCACTGTCGGGTACTGGTGGAGTGTGGCGGCCAGCAACTGGAAGCCAGCATCGGTGAGCCCCTGGAAGGGGAGCGCGCGCGGGTGACCGTGGCTCCTCATGCCCTGGTGTTGTTTGACCCCTTGCCATGAGTGCGTGGTATTGTCGTGAAATCAATGAACTGGAAGCGCGCTGGTTTATAATCGCGCCACGCCCATAGCCAACGCACTTGGAGAGAGACATGAAAGCCCAAGCCGGGATCTGCGCAGAGCCGAATCTGCACGCCCTCTATCTGATGTTCAATCGCACCGGTGACGCCGCTGCCCTGACCTCCCGCCTGGCCAGCCTGCCAGCACTCTGGGAGGCGGTGAGCGCCGACTTCCCCGATGCGGCCTTCAGCGGTCTGGTCGCCGTCGGGGCCGACGCCTGGGATGATCTCTATCCTGTCGCCCGGCCGCCCCAGTTCCGCGGTTTCATGGCGCAATCCGCCAACGGTCAGGAGGCCCCCAATACCCCGTTCGATCTCTTCGTACAATTGCGTGCTGATCGGGTGGACGTGCTGCATCATGCCGGTCATCGCGTCATGGCCCTGCTGGCCGGGCTTGTTGAATTGGTCGAGGAAGTCCGCGGTTTTCGCAACCAGGATTGCCGGGATCTGACCGGTTTCGTCGACGGCACCGAGAACCCGCAGGATGAGCACCGCGCCGAGGTGGCGTTGCTGGACGGCGGCGAGTTCGCCGGTGGCTCCTACATCCACGTGCAGCGCTGGGTCCACGCCATGAGCGACTGGGAGAAGCTGGCCCTGAAGGAGCAGGAAGACATCATAGGCCGCACCAAGGTCGACAACATCGAATACGAGTCCGCCGACAAGCCGCTCACTTCCCACATCAAGCGGGTCAACCTCAAGACCCCGAAGGGGGAGTCCATGGAGATCCTGCGCCAGAGCATGCCCTGGGGCACCATGAGCGAGCAGGGGCTCTACTTCATCTCCTGCTGCCGCACACCGCTGCACTTCAACGCCATGCTGGCCAGCATGTACAAAGGGGAGGGCAGTCACTTCGACCACCTGCTGCGCTTCACCCGGGCGGTGACCGGCGCGGCCTTCTTCGCCCCTTCCGTCGATTTTCTGGTGGCCGAGGGCAAATAAGCCCGGCCTGCCGACCGCTCAAAACAAAAAATCCCGGCCAAGGCCGGGATTTTTGTGCGGATCGCCCAAGGCGACCGGATCAGGGCGTCTGCTCGAACAGCTCGAGGGCGGAGAGGTAGAGCTCCTCGATGTCGGTATCGCTGGTCGGGGTGATGAAGATGGTGTCATCACCGGCGATGGTGCCGAGGATCCCTTCGGCCTTGCCGAGGGAGTCAAGCAGGCGGGCGATCAGCTGAGCTGCGCCGGGGCTGGTGTGGATCACCACCAGAGCGCCGTTGTGGTCGACATCCAGCACCAGGTTCTTGAGGGGGCTGGAGGTGGTGGGCACGCCCAGCTCCACCGGCAGACAGTAGACCATCTCCATCTTGGCATTGCGGGTGCGAACGGCGCCGAAGCGGCTCAGCATGCGCGAGACCTTGGACTGGTTGATGTTCTCGAAGCCCATCTCTTGCAGGGCAGTCACTATCTCTGCCTGGGAGCCGAAACGCTCCTCTTTCAGCAAGGCTTTAAAGGCCTTGGCCAGTTTTTCTTGCTTGTCGTTATGTTTCATCTTGGACTCACGAATGAGGGGAGTGACCGCCTGTCACGCTCAGGCGGCAGATACGAACAGCGCTGCTATTTTGCATTCATATGCCTGTTTTGGCAAGGAAGCGGCGCTTGTTCTGCATATTGATTCAAATATAGCTTGCATCAACTTATGCTGGCGCTAGAATCAGGACGAAATTTTGAAAACTTATTCAATTGGGCTGTATGGGTATCGAATTAATCGGCATCGAAAAATCCTGGCACAAGGTGCCGGTACTGCAGCAGGTGAGCTTTCGGACTGCTCCCGGCGAGACCTTGGTATTGCTGGGCCCGAGCGGGGCAGGCAAGAGCTCTCTGCTGCGCATGATGAACTTGCTGGACACGCCGGATGCCGGTGTGTTGCGCATCGCAGACAGTGAATTTTCTTTCCCGTCCAGCCTCTCTACTGCCGAATTCAACCGTCAGGCACAGGCGCTGCGCCGCAAGGTGGGCATGGTGTTCCAGCAGTACAATCTGTGGCCGCACCTCACCGTGATGGAGAATCTGATTGAAGCGCCCGTCAAGGTGCTCGGCATGAGCCGCGAGGCGGCCATCGAGAAAGGGGCCTATCTGCTGGCCCAGCTGCAACTGGCCGACAAACGGGACGCCTGGCCCGCACGGCTTTCCGGTGGCCAGCAGCAGCGGGTCGCCATTGCCCGGACCCTGATGATGGATCCCCAGGTGCTGCTGTTTGACGAACCGACGGCTGCCCTGGATCCCGAAATTACCAAAGAGGTGGCGGAGATCATCCGCACCCTGAGCCAGACAGGCATCACCCAGGTGGTGGTGACCCACGAGGTGGAGTTCGCCCGCAAGGTGGCCAGTCAGGTGATCTATCTGGAGAAGGGGCGGATCATCGAATCCGGCACCGCCGCCATCTTCCAGTCCCCGCAAACCAGCCGGTTTGCCGAATTCTTGATGCATTGATATTGAGTCGATAAGGAAGCTGTCATGAAAAAGAGTCTGTTGCTGATCGCCGCCATGGGTCTGCTGAGCACTTCTGTGCTGGCCAAAGAGATCAAGTTCGCCACCGAGGCAACCTATGCGCCGTTCGAATACCTGGATGACAAGAACGAGTTCCAGGGGTTTGACATCGATCTGGCCCGCGCGGTCTGCGAGCAGGCCAAGCTGGAGTGCAGCTTCCACAACCAGGCCTTCGACAGCCTGATCCCCAGCCTCAAGTTCCGTCGCTATGACGCCGTCATCGCCGCCATGGACGTGACCCCGGAGCGGGCTGCCCAGGTCGACTTCTCCGACATCTATTACGAGAACTCCGCGGTGTTCGTCGCCAAGAAAGAGACCTTCAAGGGGCCGGACGATCTGGTGGACAAGACAGTCGGCGTGCAGAACGGCACTTCTCACCAGTCCTATCTGGTGGACAACTGGGTGAGCAAGGGTCTGCTGACCGTGCCCTACGCCAGCTACCAGAGCGCCTTCCTCGACATGATGAATGGCCGCACTGACGGCGTGTTTGCCGATACGGCGGTGGCCGCGGACTGGCTCAAGCAGCACAAGGAATACGCCGTGGTGGGTACCCCGGTGACCGACGCCAAGTACTTCGGTACCGGTTTTGGCATCGCCGTGGCCAAGGGCAACCAGGAACTGCTGACCCAGCTGAACAAGGGGCTGGCCGAGATCAAGGCCAACGGCACCTATCAGAAGATCTATGACAAGTACTTCGCGCAGTAAGCCATGTTGAGCCTGTTGTTGGATGCAGCCTGGATGACCCTCGGGCTGGCCCTGGCATCCCTGGTCGGTGGCATGGTGCTGGCACTGGCATTCAGTGCGGCTGAGTTGAGCAAGCAGCGTTGGCTGGTGTGGCCCATGGCCACCCTGACCACCTTGATCCGTGGTCTGCCCGAGTTGCTGGTGGTGCTCTTCATCTACTTCGGCTCGACCCAGGTGCTGTTCCTCATCACCGGGGAGTATGTGGAGTTCAGCCCGTTCGCCTGCGGTGTGCTGGCGCTCTCCCTGCTGTTTGCGAGCTACGCCACCCAGACCCTGCGTGCCGCCCTCAATGCGGTGCCCCCTGGGCAGCGGCTGGCGGCGCAGGCGCTCGGCCTGGGCAAGGGGCACACCTTCTTTCGCATCGTGCTGCCCCAGGCCTGGCGTCACGCCCTGCCCGGGCTCGGCAACCAGTGGCTGGTGCTGTTGAAAGACACCGCTCTGGTCTCTCTCATCGGGGTGAACGAGATGATGCGTCAGGCACAGATGGCTTCGGCCAGCACCTATCAACCCTTCACCTGGTACGCCGCTGCCGCCCTCATCTATCTGGCCATCAGTCTGGTGAGTGAATTCGGCTTGAAGCAGGCGTCCCGCTATACCCGCCGTTACGGAGGCTGACCATGCAGGATTACCTGATGACCCTGCTGGGAGGGCTGGCGATCACCCTGCAGCTCACCGCGTTCAGCTTGTTGCTGGGCGTGCTGATGGCGGCCGGCATGACCTGGGTGCTGGAGCGTCGCATTCCGGTGGCGACCCAGCTGGTGCAGCTCTGGGTACTGGTCTTTACCGGTACGCCGCTGCTCATCCAGATCTTTCTCATTTACTACGGGCCTGGCCAGTTTGAATGGCTCAAGGCGGGGCCGCTCTGGCCGCTGCTCAAGCAACCCTGGTTCTGCGCCGTGCTGGCGCTCGGTTTCAATACCGCAGCCTACTCCACCCGGTTGTTCAAGGGGGCGCTCGACGCCATCCCCGCCGGTGAGGTGGAGGCCTGCCGTGCGCTCGGCTTCTCGGCCGGACAGACCCTGTGGATGAAGACCCGCCATGCCGCCCGTCGGCTGGTCCCCGCCTATTCCAACGAGGTGATCCTGGTGCTCAAGGGGAGTTCGCTCGCGAGCACCATTACCATCATGGACATCATGGGGCTGGCCCAGCGTCTCAATGCCCAGACCTATGACACCCTGGCGGTGTTCACCGTGGCCGGAGCGCTCTATCTGACCATGAATGGATTGTTAACAATTGGTTTCCGCTGGTGTGAGCGTCGGGCACTGGCTTTCCAGTCCTGAAGCAGTCACATTTACCTCTTAATGGTGAGGAGGACACAGGAAATCTGTGTCTTTCCTCCCATTTATCGCATATTCCTCTCCGCTTTCATCGCCGCTTGTTCCCTGGCTCACAGAACCCGTGATTACAACTGTTATCAGATTGTTTTTTAGGAGGGGATCCTTTAAGGTGAGGCGCACAATAAGAATCAGCATTAACCCAACTAGAAACAACCTTAAACCTACGCTTAGACATGGAGTTGATCATGAAAGTTGCCGTTCTGGGTGCCGCCGGTGGCATCGGCCAAGCCCTCGCTCTGCTGTTGAAAAACCGCCTGCCTGCCGGTTCCGAACTGAGCCTGTATGACATTGCCCCGGTCACTCCGGGCGTGGCGGCGGACCTGAGCCACATCCCGACTGACGTGAAAGTAAAAGGTTTCTGCGGTGAAGATCCGAGCCCGGCTCTGGTCGGCGCCGATGTCGTGCTGATCTCTGCCGGCGTGGCGCGCAAGCCCGGCATGGACCGTTCCGACCTGTTCAACATCAACGCCGGGATCGTCAAGAACCTGGTGGAAAAGTGTGCCGCTTCCTGCCCGAAAGCACTGATCGGCATCATCACCAACCCGGTCAACACCACGGTCGCCATCGCCGCCGAAGTGCTGAAGAAAGCCGGTGTCTATGACAAGCGTCGCCTGTTCGGCGTGACCACCCTGGATGTGATCCGTGGCGAGACCTTCGTGGCCGAGGCCAAGGGCCTGAACGTTGACAAGGTACGCGTCAACGTCATCGGCGGTCACAGTGGCGTGACCATTCTGCCGCTGCTCTCCCAGGTTGAAGGCGCCAGCTTCACCGCTGAGGAAGTGGCTGCCATGACCAAGCGCATCCAGAATGCCGGTACCGAAGTGGTGGAAGCCAAGGCCGGTGGCGGTTCCGCCACTCTCTCCATGGGTCAGGCAGCCTGCCGTTTCGGTCTGTCGCTCATCAAGGGTCTGCAAGGGGAAGCCAACGTCATCGAGTGTGCCTATGTGGAAGGCAACGGTGAGCACGCCACCTTCTTCGCGCAGCCGGTGCTGCTCGGCAAGAACGGTGTCGAAACCGTGCTGGACTACGGCAAGCTGAGCGCCTTCGAGCAGGAAGCGATGGACAGCATGCTGGCCACCCTGAAGGCCGACATCCAGCTGGGCGTCGACTTCGTCAAGTAAGTCTCTACGTCGACCGCAAGGGGAGCCCAGGCTCCCCTTTGTCATTTTCGGGGTTGGGTGTAGCGGGCTAATGTGGTGGGCTAAGGAGATGGCCCTGGCTGCCGATAACAGAAGGCAGCAGGAGATCCCTATGATAAAACCAAGAACCCTCATCGCCATTATCGGTGTGTGCAGCTTACCCTTGCAGGGGGCGGAGTCCACCTCGGCCGCCGCGCCCACCCAGGCGGTGGCGGCTGCAGCCGCGCCGCCATCCGCGGCGTCTGCACCCTTGTCACCGGCTTCATCATCGGCCCAGCCAGCCCTGACGCCAGCCTCTTCTGTCGCCACGCCATCCCTCCCTGTGTCAGCAGTTCCAGCCCAGGCGCCATCCGCATCCGCACCTGTACCGTCCGCACCGGCAGCTGCGCCGCTGCCCAGGGCGACGACGCAGGCATCCGCTGCTGCGGGAGAGTTGCAGGCCGTGCCGCTTTATCGCCAGGACGAACTGCTCAACTGGATAGAGCAGGGGCGCCATCTGGCCCGGGTGAAGCAGGACAGGTGCCAGCTCACCCAGGATATCGAGGCGCGGGCCTCGGTGATGAAGATCCCTGCCTATCAGTTCCTCTGGGGAGACATGCTGGCCTGGGGAGTTTGCACCAAGCCGGATGCCCAGATCGGGGTGCAGTACATGTGGGAGGCCGCCAACCAGGGGCTGGCGCCGGCGCTGGAACAGCTTGGCCGCTATTACTGGAAGGGGATCCTGGTCCAGAAGGATCTGGTGAGGGCCGAGACCCTGATGCGGGAAGCCGCGAGCCTCGGCTTCTTGCGGGCACAGATGGAGTGGGTGGAGATGTTGCTGCAGGGCATGGGGAGTCCCCTGGATTACGAGGAGGCGTATCACTGGCTGCACGGCGCCGTCATCGGCGACAAGGCCATGCACCAGAAGGCGGCGAGCCTGCTCAGCCGGCTCGGCAACCGGATGCCCGCCAATGCCATCGCCCGTGCCAAGGCGATGCACTGAGTGCTGGTAGCCCGCTTTGATATTACAAGGCCCACGAAGCTGTGCTTGTGGGCCTTGTGCATTTTCCCGGTCAGGGGAGGGATCAGAGGCCCTGATGGGGGCCGAAGACCTCGTAATGCATCCGCCCGGCAGGCACGCCCACATTCTCCAGCTGAGCTTTGACTGCTTTCATGAACGGGACAGGGCCGCAGAAATAGTAGTGGGCGTTGGCCGGAATGAGGTCGGTGACCTGCTCCAGCGCCAGAGTGCCGCTGAAGTCGTAATCCTCTCCTTTGACATCCTGCTCCCCCGGCTCCCGATACCAGATCCGGCTCTCCAGTTTCCCGTGTTGCCTGCTCTTTGCCCGGATCTCGTCCCTGAACGCGTGGTGGGCGCCGTGTTCGCAGGCGTGAAGCCAGCGAATATCCATATCCGGGCCCTCGGCCAGCAAGTGGTTGAGCATGCTCAGCATGGGGGTGAGGCCGACCCCGGCGGAGATCAGCACCACGGGCGTGTCTGTCACCTCTTGCAGGAAGAAGTCGCCGGCCGGCGGCATGATGTCGACCGTGTCACCGATGTGAAGATGATCATGCAACAGGTTGGAGGCCTGCCCCCTGGGTTCGCGCTTGACGCTGATGCGGTAGTCGCGGCCATTGGGGGCGTCCGAGAGGGAGTACTGGCGGATCTCCTGATGCTCGAGGGCGGGATGAACCAGCTTGATACTGAGATATTGCCCCGGTTTGAAACGCAAGACGGGGTTGCCATCGAGGGGGGCCAGGACGAAAGAGGTGATGAGTTCACTCTCCTGACGCTTCTCCTTGATGATGAAAGGGCGGGTTCCCTGCCAACCACCGTCCTGGCTTGCCTTTTCCCGATAGAGCTCGCTCTCCCGGCCGATAAAGATGTCGGCCAGCACACCGTACGCCTTGCCCCAGGCGGTAAGGACCTCCTCCGTGACAGCGTTGCCACCCATTTCTTTGAGCGTGGCCAAGAGATGACTACCCACAATGTGATATTGTTCCGGCTGGATCAGGAAACCCGTGTGTTTGTGGGCGATGCGTTCAACGGCTCCGGCCAGGGCCCCCAGATTGTCGATGTTTCTGGCATAGGCCGCCACCGCACTGAACAGTGCCAAGGGCTGTCCCCCGCTACGCTGGTGAGCCAGGTTGAAGAGATCCTTCAACTCGGGATTGTGGCTGAACATGCGCTGATAAAAGTGCCGTGTGAGGTCAGGGCCCGCCGATTCGAGCAAAGGAATGGTGCTCTTGATGACGGCGATGGTGGCTTGGTCTAACATAGGAGGTCCTTTCTAATTGAACATCTGGAATGTCACTTATTAAGTTGCATCCTAAATGTTTAATTGATCTGGATCAATCATCAATTCTTCGCGCTAGGCGCTACAGGCACTATGAGACTAACGAGCTATACCGATTTTGGATTGAGAGCCCTGCTCTATCTGGCCACCCTGCCGGAGGGGGAACTGTCGAGCGTGGCCAAGGTATCCGCCTTGTACGACGTATCCCGCAACCACATGGTGAAGGTGGTGAACCAGTTGGTAAAACTGGGCTATCTGCAGTCACAACGCGGCAAGAATGGTGGCATCCGCATGGCGCGCTCCCCCGACGAGATCAATATCGGGCAAGTGATCCGGGCGTTGGAAGGCAATCTGGACGGGATCGACTGCAGCTCCCCGGTCTGCCATATCGTCTCCGTCTGTCTGCTCAAGAGTGCCTTGAAGGAGGCGATGAACGCCTTCCTCGCGGTGATGGATGGTTATACGCTGCAGGATTTGCTGGCAAACCGTGACGAGTTGCAGCAGGTGTTCGGTGAGCTCATCCCCACTCTGGTGCTGGAGCCGGATGACGAGAGCGAGTGAAACAAAAAGGCTGCCATTGGCAGCCTTTTTTCAATCCTCGTACCCTGAATCGTCCCGGTACAGGTGAGGCATGATCCTCGCCATCTTCACCATGTTGTTCTCCACTTCGAGAATTTCGATAGGGTAGCCCGCCAACCTGACACTGATGTTGGGTTGGGGGATCTCCTCAAGGTACTCCAGGATGGCGCCATTGAGGGTCCGTGGGCCGTCCATGGGCAGGTGCCAGTCCATCTCCTTGTTCAGCTCGCGGATGCTGGCGGAGCCTTCGACCAGGAAGGAGCCGTCCGGCTGGGGATGGATCTCGTCACTCGGGGTCGGTGTCATGGAGGTGGTAAAGTCACCGACAATCTCTTCCAGGATGTCGTCCAGGGTGATCAGCCCCTGAATATCGCCATATTCGTCGACGATAAGGCCAATTCGCTCCTTGTTGCGCTGGAACTTGGCCAACTGCACGTTGAGGGGGGTCCCCTGGGGGATGAAATAGATGGGGTCGACTTCCCGCAGCAGGCTGGACTTGCTGAACTGATCCCGGGCGACCAGTCTCAGGGCATCCCGTGAGTGCAGGAAGCCGACGACGTCATCGATGTTGTCGCGATAGAGCAGGATCTTGGTGTGGGCGCAGTGGGCCAGCTGGCGCAGTATGATCTTCCAGTCGTCATTGATGTCGATGGCGGAGATCTCGCTGCGCGGGACCATGATGTTCTCCACCGTCATCTTGTCGAGATCCAGGATGCTTATCAGCATCTCCTGGTGGTGCTTGGGAATGAGATTGCCCGCCTCGTTGACTATGGTGCGCAGCTCTTCGGAATTGAGGGAATCATCCTTGTTGTGCTCGAGACGCAAGAGTTTCAGCAGCAGGTTCGTGATGCTGTTGATGAGCCAGACAAGGGGGGCGAACGGCACCATCAGCCCCTTGAGGATCCAGGAGGCAGGGTAGGCTATCCGCTCGGGGAACATGGCCGCCAGTGTCTTGGGGGTGACTTCCCCGAATACCAGTACCACCAGGGTCAGCCCGAAGGTGGCAATGGCGACGCCGAGATCCCCGAAAAGCCGGATGCAGACGATGGTCGCGATGGCGGAGGCCAGGATGTTGACCAGATTGTTGCCGATGAGAATGAGGCCAAGCAGGCGGTCCGGCCTGGCCAGCAGCTTCTCGACCCGGCGGGCAGCCTTGTGCTTGGTCTGGGCCAGATGCCGCAGCTTGTAGCGGTTGAGCGACATCAGACCTGTTTCGGAACTGGAAAAGAAGGCTGACAAAAGGATCAAGATAACGAGAACAATCAGCAATGTACTCGTTGAGATACTGTCCAAGAAGGGCTCCTGTAAGGATGGTTGGGGAATGTTCGTGTGTCAGCTAAGCAGCACTTCCTTGACGAAACGGCTGCCAAAATAGGCCAGTGTCAGGATGAAGCTGCCGATGAGGCTCAGCATGATGACCTTGCGGCCGCGCCAGCCACGGGTATGGTGGCCCCAGAGCAGCAGAGCGTAAACGCACCAGGCCAAGATAGAGAGGATGGCCTTGTGGGACTTGCCCTGGGCAAACATGTCTTCCAGGAAGAACAGGCCGGATGCGATGGAGAGGGTCAGCAGCAGCAGACCTGCGGAAATGAGCTGAAACAGGCGCTTCTCCACCGTCATCAGGGGGGGCATGGCTGGCAGGTGGCTGATCTTTCTAGATTTCAGTTGCCTGTCCAGGCAGGCAAGCTGGAGGGCAAACAAGCAGGCGATCATCAGTACCGAATAGGCCATCAGCGCGAGGCCTATGTGCAGCAGTAACTGGGGGTGCGCTTCCAGATGGGTGATGTAGCGCCCGGGAATGAGCGCGCTAGCTGCCAGCAGCAGGGCTGAAAAACTGTAGACGACGGGCAGCAGGATCCAGCCGTTGAAGCGTCGGGTGACGCAGGTCATGAAGCAACTGATGATAAGGCTGACTAGCGAGGCCACGTTCAACATGCTGAGATTCTGGCCGGAATGGGTGGCCAGCACTTCGCTGCCCACCGCCATGCCATGGGCGGTCAGGGCCAGGCCAACACAGGCGAACAGCGATACTTGCCCGACGGGCTTGGCGCTGAGCAGCAGGTGCAGTGAAGCGATGATGGCCAGCAGGTAAAACGCCAGGGCCAGAACAGAGATCACGATCATAACCAGGTCGTTGTCAAACAAGCTTTATGGATAAGAGGGGCAGTATACCTTGCACAAGATATGCTCGCCAGTTGTGCCAGAGGCTAACTGCCCACATATAAGTAGGCGTTGATGGTCACCGTGCGGCGAATAATCGTCCTCCGGCGTTGACTGGGGTATACTGCCCTCCATTTGTTGACCTGCCCGCTCGATGGCAGGCCGCCGCGGCAAGCGGCGAGTAATCGTCCCTAGAGTGCTGACCGGGGTATAATGCCCCCAGTGTCACGCCAAGAACCGGAAAGCGTCATGTTTGAGAATTTGACTGAACGACTCTCGCGCACCCTGCGCAACGTCAGCGGCCGCGGCCGTCTGACCGAAGAGAATATCAAGGATACCCTGCGCGAAGTCCGCATGGCGTTGCTCGAGGCGGACGTTGCCCTGCCGGTGGTGCGCGATTTCGTGGCGCGCGTCAAGGAACGAGCCGTGGGCCAGGAAGTGGCCAAATCCCTGAGCCCGGGCCAGGCCTTCATCAAGATAGTCCATGGCGAACTGGTCACCGTGATGGGGGAGGCCAACGAACAGCTCAATCTGGCTGCCCAGCCGCCGGCCATCATCCTGATGGCAGGTCTTCAGGGGGCCGGTAAGACCACTACGGTCGGCAAACTGGCCAAACTGCTCAAGGAGCGCAGCAAGAAAAAGGTGCTGGTGGTCAGTGCGGACGTCTACCGCCCGGCGGCGATCAAGCAGCTTGAGACCCTTGCGGGCGACATCGGTGTCGACTTCTTCCCGAGTGATGCCAGCCAGAAACCGATCGCCATTGCCACTGCCGCCATCGATCAGGCGCGCAAGAAGTTCTATGACGTGGTGATCGTCGATACTGCCGGTCGTCTGCACGTCGATGGCGAAATGATGGCGGAGATCCAGGATCTGCACGCCACCATCAAGCCGGTCGAAACCCTGTTCGTGGTGGATGCCATGACAGGCCAGGATGCTGCCAATACCGCCAAGGCCTTCAACGAGGCGCTGCCGCTCACCGGTGTGATCCTTACCAAGGCAGACGGTGATGCCCGCGGTGGTGCCGCACTGTCGGTGCGCCACATCACCGGCAAACCGGTCAAGTTCATCGGTATGGGCGAGAAGACCGACGCGCTGGAGCCGTTCCACCCTGATCGTCTCGCCTCCCGCATCCTCGGTATGGGGGATGTGCTCTCTCTCATCGAAGAGGTGGAGCGCAACGTCGATAAAGAGAAGGCGGCCAAGCTGGCCAGCAAGGTCAAGAGTGGCAAGGGCTTCGATCTGGAAGACTTCCGTGAGCAGCTGGCCCAGATGCGCAACATGGGTGGCATGATGGGGATGCTCGACAAGCTGCCTGGCATGTCCGGCCTGCCGGACAACATCAAGGATCAGATGGATGACAAGCTCACCGTGCGGATGGAGGCCATCATCAGCTCCATGACGCCGAAAGAGCGTGCCCATCCCGATCTCATCAAGGGCTCCCGCAAGCGCCGCATCGCTGCGGGCTCCGGCATGCAGGTCCAGGATGTGAACAAGCTGCTCAAGCAGTTCACCGAGATGCAGCGCATGATGAAGAAAATGTCCGGCAAGGGCGGCATGCGCAAGATGATGGGCCAGATGAAGAACATGCTGCCCCCCGGATTCGGTGGTGGCGGTCGCGGTCCGTTCTGATTTTCCTGCTGGTCAGGTAGAAAGGCTCACCCTGGTGAGCCTTTTTCATGCCAATCCCTGCGCAAAAAATAGCTGGCTTGGTTGCAATTATTACGAATCCAAGTAGAATTACGCGGCTTATTTTAAGCTAGGGTCTGCGTATTTGCAGGCCTTGTTCATTAGATGTTTATGAGGACGATATGGTAACCATTCGTTTACAACGTGGTGGCGCGAAAAAGCGTCCGTTCTACCAGGTAGTAGTTGCTGACAGCCGTAACGCCCGTGACGGTCGTTTCATCGAGCGCGTCGGTTTCTTCAACCCGGTTGCTGCTGGTAACGCTGAAAAGCTGAACCTGGACCTGGCTCGTATCGAGCATTGGGTTGCTACTGGTGCCGCTGTTTCTGACCGCGTTGCCAAGCTGATCAAAGACGCTGCCAAAGCTGCTTAATCAGCCAAACGGTAGGGAGTTAAGGTGGAAAAACCTGTAGTTCTGGGCACCCTGGGTACCGTTTACGGAATCAAGGGCTGGCTTAAAGTGAACTCCTTCACCGATGTTGCCGAAGCGATTTTCGATTACAACCCCTGGCTGATCAATCAGAACGGGGCGTGGCGTGAAATCCGGGTGTCATCCTGGAAGCGTCACAACAAGGGTCTGATCTGCAAACTCGATGGTATCGATGTGCGTGAGGATGCCCTGGCATTGACCAACGTCGAGATTGGCGTCCCCGCCGATCTGTTGCCTGCGTTGCCCGAAGGGGAGTTCTACTGGCGTGACCTCATTGGTTGCACCGTGGTAACCACCAAGGGATACGACCTGGGCAAGGTGACCGAATTGATGGAAACCGGCTCCAACGATGTGTTGGTGGTTGAGGCCAATGTAAAAGATGCCTTTGGTGCAAAGGAGCGGTTGATACCGTTCCTGGAAGAGCAGGTGATCAAGAATATTGATCTGACTGCTCGAACAATCGAAGTTGATTGGGATCCTGGTTTCTAGTTTCCCGCGCTAACACGGGTGCCGGAGGTTTCTTATGTGGATTGGGGTGATTAGCCTCTTCCCGGAAATGTTCCGAGCCATTACCGAGCACGGGGTAACGGGTCGGGCCGTCAAGAGTGGCCTGCTGCAGATTGAGTGCTGGAACCCTCGGGACTTCACCCACGACAAACACCGTACGGTCGATGATCGTCCTTATGGTGGTGGGCCCGGCATGTTGATGATGGTTCAGCCGTTGCGTGATGCCATTCATGCAGCCAAGCAAGCGGCGGGAGACGGGGCGAAAGTCATCTATCTCTCTCCTCAGGGGCGCAAGCTGACTCAAGCGGGCGTGACCGAGTTGGCGACGAATCAGAAACTGATTCTGGTTGCTGGTCGATACGAAGGTATCGATGAACGCGTGATACAAACCGAAGTCGACGAAGAGTGGTCTATCGGAGATTACGTGTTAAGTGGTGGCGAGTTGCCTGCCATGACCCTGATCGATGCGGTTTCGCGTCTGGTCCCGGGGGTCTTGGGTGATCAGGCCAGTGCCGAGCAGGACTCCTTCACGGATGGGCTGCTGGATCATCCCCACTTTACTCGGCCGGAGGTGTTGGATGGGCTGACGGTGCCCGAGGCGCTGACAAGCGGCAATCACGAAGTGATTCGGCGCTGGCGACTCAAGCAATCGCTCGGACGAACCTGGCAGAGAAGGCCGGAACTTATTAACAACCTAGCTCTGACTGACGAGCAAGAATCACTTCTTGCCGAGTATGTCCGCGAAGTGCGTGACAGCGTTAAGTAGAGTTTTCAGTTTATCCTAGGTAAGGAAAGACAATGAGCAAGATTATTCAGCAGCTTGAACAAGAGCAACTGCGTACCGACATCCCGGCTTTTGCCCAGGGCGACACCGTACGTGTTCAAGTTCGTGTTAAAGAAGGTGGTAAAGAGCGTCTGCAGGCTTTCGAAGGCATCGTGATTGCCAAGCGTAACCGCGGTCTGCACTCTGCTTTCACCGTTCGCAAGATCTCCAACGGCGAAGGTGTTGAGCGTGTATTCCAGACTCACTCTCCGCTGATCCACAGTGTAGAACTGAAGCGTCGTGGTGATGTTCGCCGCGCCAAACTGTACTACCTGCGCAACCTGTCCGGCAAAGCTGCTCGTATCAAAGAGAAGCTCAACTAATTCGATTCGAATTGGTGTCGGTATGTCGGCGAAAAGCTCGACAGGTAGTGAAAAGGCTCGCCAATGGCGAGCCTTTTTTGTATCCGTGTGCGGGGTATTGGCTCAACCGGGCTGGCTGACCCGCACCACCGAGTTGTCACGCCCGAAGGGGCCAGGCACATAGTCGTCCGCCTCCCAGTCGTTGTCATAAAGGGTTTCACCATCGGGTTGCACTAGCTGATAGCAATACTCGAAATGGCTGGGGCCATCGGTCGGCAGGTTGAGTGTCGCCTTGAACTCCCCGTTTTTCATCCTCTTCAGTTCAATGGGCTGCCACTGGCTGAATTCACCCAGCAGCAAGACCTGCTCGGCATCACCGGCGGCCTCCTTTTCGACGGCAAAGGTCACCTTGACCTCGGGACGGGATTTGAGGAATTGCTTGTTGATCGGCATATGGACTCCTTGTCACTGGCTGCGAAGAAAGTAGCGCTGGTTATTTTTATATCACTTTATGACAAGGATGTTGATAAGCAGGATCAAAGGGGGAGGGCAAAATGGCGCTGCAGGAGCTGATGGGTGAACTCGATCTTGAGGTAGAAGCCCCGTGGTAGCGTCATGATGGGTTGGCCATTGCGGCCGATGGCGCGGGTCAGCGCTTTGCTGTTGGCCGCCTTGGGGCGCAGCTGCAATACCTGGCCGTGGCGGGCGCTGATCTGCTCCACTTCCCCCAGCACTATCATGTCCATCAGCTCTTCCCAGTCCTGGCGTAGCAGTCCTTCTTCCTCTTCATTCGGGCTCCACAGCAGCGGCATGCCGACGCGACGGTCGCCGACAGGGATGTCGCGGCTGCCTTCCACCGGGATCCAGAGCACCCGCGACAGCTTGTTGCGCACGTTCGACTCCTCCCAGCGCTGGCCGCTGACCCCGATGAGGGGGGCCACGCAGACAAAGGTGGTTTCCAGCGGGCGCCCTTGAGGATCGATGGGGATCGTCTTGAGCTCGATACCGAGATCCGGAAAATCCTGCTCGGGACGGCTACCTGCACTGGCCCCCAGCTGCCACTCGATCAACTGCCCTGTCCAGCCCTTGTCACGTCTGAGATCCTGCGGTACGGGGATGTCCGCCGTTGCGGCAAGCTGGGCCAGAGTGAAGCCAGCCATGGCGTAGGCTCGACTGAGCAGCTCTTGTTCTGACTGGGGATTGGCGGGCATGAGGGCTCCTCTGGAGATAATAGACATCGCAATACGGATTCTTGCATGGTATCGCTGATTTTGTAACCGATCCTCGCCCGACTATACACAGGGAGACATGGATGGCCAAATTCAACATATCCAAATGATTTTAAAGGGATTTACTTTCGTTATCCAGTATATCGGCACGCAGGATCCCCGCATAAACGAGTTGTCCAAGGGTTTGTGCGAGCTGTTGCACACAGTTATCCACAGAAATCTTGGATAACTGGCGTAAAGTGGTGAAAGGAAGCGTGGCACCAGAAATAAATGTGAGAGTACGCCGATTTTCAGCGCCATTTCGGTGCAGATAATGCGCCATATCTGTGGATAAATCCGTCTTGGTGGATCTTTGAGCAGTCGAACTTGTTCACAATTGACAGGCTGGATCCTCTTAGGCAAAAGACATGGATCTTGATCCAGCAATTAAACTATAACCTTATGTATTTAAATGTATATTTTGTTTTTAAGTGAATCGGGTATGATATGCTTCCGTGCAATGCCACAGTATAAAACTACTGTATATACCTGCTTGATCACAGGTTTATGCACAGTCTGGGTGGGCAACTTGCCTAGCATGAACCTTCAATTTGTTTATAACTTTGCTTGAAAAGCCAAGTTATTCATGAATGGAAGATGACAGTCCCTGTTTGCCGCCACGGGGTGAATGTGGAACAATCTCGTTATAGATTCAGCCTTTATAAGGTGATCACGTGATAGATGGTGACGGATTTCGTCCCAATGTCGGCATCGTGATCTGTAACCGTGACGGACAAGTATTGTGGGCTAAGCGCTATGGGCAGCACTCCTGGCAGTTTCCGCAGGGGGGGGTTGATGATGGTGAATCGCCGGAACAGGCCATGTATCGTGAGCTGTATGAGGAGATAGGCCTCAAGCAGGACGATGTGACCATACTGGCGACCAGTCGCAACTGGCTGAAGTATCGCTTACCCAAACGACTCGTCCGCTGGGACAGTTCACCGGTCTGTATTGGCCAGAAGCAGAAATGGTTTTTGTTGCAGCTCGATCCTGGCAAAGAGTCCAGGATCCAGTTTGGCTGTCATGGTCACCCGGAATTTGATGATTGGCGTTGGGTCAGCTTCTGGTACCCGGTTCGTCAGGTCGTCTCCTTCAAGCGGGAGGTTTACCGCCGGGTGATGAAGGAGTTTGCCCCGCTGGCCATGCCAGTCCCCGTGGTGCAGGCTAACCGAAAAGATGGGCGGCGCAACCGCTCGCGTTAAGGAGCACAACTAGTTGCTGACGGAACTCAGACGCATCGTGGAAAGCATGGCCGAGGCCAACACCCTCGAACAGGCCTTGCAAGCATTGGTGAGCCAGACCCGGCTCGCCATGACGGTGGACTGCTGCTCCGTCTATGTGGCCGAGCCGGACATGCGCCGCTATCGACTGGCTGCGACCGATGGTCTGGCCGAATCGGCCGTGGGCAAGGCCACCCTGCCGTTCGAGCAGGGTATCGTCGGCCTGGTGGGTCAGCGTGAAGAGCTGATCAACCTTGCCGATGCCCCCTCTCACCCCAGTTTCAAGTTCCTGCCCGATGTGGCTGAAGAGGCGTTTCGCTCCTTCCTCGGCGCTCCCATCATGCATCAGCGTCAGGTGGTGGGGATTCTGGTCGTGCAGCAGAAGGAGAGCCGCCTCTTCGATGAGGGGGAGGAGTCCTTCATGGTCACCCTGGCGGCTCAGCTGGCTGCCCGCATCGCCCAGGCCCAGGCCAAGGGGTGGCTGCAGAAGACCGACTGGAGCAAGCCGCTGCGCGGTATTGCCGGGGCGAGTGGCATCGCCATCGCCAAGGCCTGGGTGTGGCGTCCGCGCAAGGCGCTCAATACCATCACGCCGCGCAAGGACGAGGATCATGCCAAGCAGCTTGCCCGTCTCGAGCTGGCGGTGGAGGAAGTGCGCCACGATCTAGAGAGCCTGGCACTGCGTTTTCGCGAGAGCTACAGCCAGGACTCGGTCGCCATCTTCGACATCTATCTGCACCTGTTGAACGATCCCGGCTACATCAAGCCCATCCGCAACAAGGTCAGCAAGGAACACTGGACGGCGATCTCGGCGGTCAAACTCATCAGCGATCGGCTGATAGAGCAGTTCAAGGGGATGAAGGATCCCTATCTGCGGGAGCGCTCCACCGATGTGAAAGACATCGCCCAGCGGCTCATCAGCCGGCTGGTGCAGGACGAACCCGAGCAGCTCACCATCGGCGAACCCGTGGTGCTGGTCGCCGATGAAGTGACAGCCACCATCCTTGCGGAGATCCCGAGGGAATTTCTGAGCGGTGTGGTGTCGCTCAAGGGCGGGACCAACTCCCATGCCGCCATCCTGGCCCGTGCCATGGGGGTGGCGGCCATCATGGGGGTGGATCTGCCCCTCGGTGACATAGGCGGGCGCACTCTGGTCATCGATGGCTACAGCGGCGATCTCTTCATCGAACCCAACCAGGTGATCCTGACCGAGTACCGGCAACTGCTGAGCGAGGAGCGGGCACTCGACACCCTGGTGCGCAGCGTCGACAACCAGCCCTCCGAGACTGCCGACGGCACCAAGGTCTCTCTGCTGCTCAACGCAGGGCTGAGTGCGGATACCGAGATCTCCCTCAATCATCTGGCGGACGGGGTCGGGCTCTATCGCACCGAGATCCCCTTCATGCTGCAGGACAGCTTCCCTTCGGAGTGGGAGCAGACTGCCCGCTATCGCGGGATCCTGGAAACCTATCGGGATCGCCCGGTTTGCATGCGGACTCTGGACGTGGGGGGGGACAAGCAACTGCCCTATTTCCCCATCGTGGAGGAAAATCCCTTCCTTGGTTGGCGGGGGATCCGGCTCACCCTGGATCACCCCGAGCTCTTCCTGGTTCAGCTCAAGGCCATGTTGCGGGCCAGCGAAGGGCTGGACAATCTGGCGATCATGCTGCCGATGATCAGCAGCGTCAGTGAAATCAAGGCCTCCCGTCGTCTGCTGGATCAGGCGTGGCGCGAGGTGTCGGAAGAAGCGGCCAGCCGCGATGCGGTGATCCGCTACCCCAGTCTCGGGGTGATGATCGAAGTCCCCTCCGCGCTGTACATCCTGCCGGAGATGGCGCCGCTCATCGACTTCTGGTCGGTGGGCAGCAACGACCTGACCCAATACCTGCTGGCGGTGGATCGCAACAATGCCCGTGTCGCCAGCATCTACGATGCCTTCCATCCCGCTGTGATCCGCGCTTTGCAACTGCTGGTCGATGCCTCCCGGCGCTATCACAAGCCGGTCTCTGTTTGTGGCGAGCTGGCTGGCGATCCGGTCGGTGTGCTACTGCTGCTGGCCATGGGCTATCGCCGTTTCAGCATGAATACCCACAACATCTCCCGTATCAAATACGTGCTGCGGCAATCCGACCTTGGTGAGTTGAAGGCGCTGATGGCGGATGGTCTCAAGCATGACAATCCTCACGTGCTGCGCGGCCTGTTTGCCCGCTATCTGGAAGAACACGGTCTGGGCGGATTGCTGCGGGCTGGGCACAAGGTCAGGCTGCCCGATTGATATTCCACCTTGTTACTGCGTAAGAATGATCGGAGAATGCGGCTTTTCTTATGATTGGGGCCGCCTATGCAGCACGACGGATATTGGGTTTTCTCGCAGATTGATCCCGTAGCATTCAGTTTGGGACCATTATCGGTACGCTGGTATGGTCTCATGTACCTGTTCGGTTTTGCCTTCGCCATGTGGCTGGCTGGTCGCCGTGCCGATGCACCCAATAGCGGCTGGACCCGCAACGAGGTATCCGACCTGCTGTTTTATGGCTTCCTCGGGGTGATCCTGGGCGGGCGCATCGGTTACGTGCTGTTCTACAACTTCGATCTCTTCCTCGCCGACCCGACCTATCTGTTCAAGATATGGACCGGTGGCATGTCGTTCCACGGCGGCCTCATCGGGGTGATCACCGCCATGATCTGGTTTGCCCACAAAACCCAGCGCCACTTCTTCACCGTGGCGGATTTCGTGGCGCCGCTGATTCCGTTCGGCCTCGGTGTTGGCCGCATCGGCAACTTCATGAACGGCGAGTTGTGGGGGCGGGTCACCGATGTCCCCTGGGCCATCATCTTCCCCGAGGCGGGTCCCGAGCCGCGTCACCCGTCCCAGCTCTATCAGTTCGCGCTGGAAGGGGTGGTGCTCTTCATCATCCTGAACCTGTTCTGGCGCAAGCACCCACCCCGTGGCGCCATTTCCGGGATGTTCCTGCTGTTCTACGGTCTGTTCCGCTTCCTGGTGGAGTTTGTTCGTCAACCAGACAGCCAGCTGGGTCTCTACTTCAATGAGATCAGCATGGGTCAGATCCTTTCTACCCCGATGATAGTGGCGGGGGGGCTCATGGTCTGGGCCGCCTACAAGCAGCCCCGTCTGTTCGGCAATGCACCGAAGGAGGCGAAGTAATGCGTGCCTATCTCGACCTGATGCAGAAAATTCTGGATGAAGGGACCGTCAAATCCGATCGCACCGGCACCGGGACAGTCTCCTTGTTCGGTCATCAGATGCGCTTCAATCTGGCGGAAGGATTCCCGCTGGTGACCACCAAGAAGTGCCACCTGCGCTCCATCATTCATGAGCTGCTCTGGTTCCTCAATGGCGATACCAACACCGCCTATCTGAAAGAGCACGGTGTCAGCATCTGGGATGAGTGGGCCGACGAGCACGGTGATCTGGGGCCTGTCTATGGTGCCCAGTGGCGCTCCTGGCCAGCGGCCGATGGATCTGTCATCGACCAGATCCAGAAAGCGGTGGATGACATCAAGCACAACCCGGATTCCCGCCGCATCATCGTCTCCGCTTGGAACGTGGGCGAGCTGGACAAAATGGCGTTGGCACCCTGCCACGCCTTCTTCCAGTTCTATGTGGCGGATGGCAAGCTCTCCTGCCAGCTCTACCAGCGCAGTTGTGACGTTTTCCTTGGCCTGCCGTTCAACATTGCCAGCTATGCGCTGCTGACCCACATGATGGCGCAGCAGTGCGATCTGGAAGTGGGGGACTTTGTCTGGACCGGTGGTGATGTGCACCTCTATTCCAACCACATGGAGCAGACCGCACTGCAACTCACCCGCGAACCGCGCCCTTTGCCGCAACTGGTGATCAAGCGCAAACCTGACTCCATCTTCGATTACAGATTCGAGGATTTCGAGATCCAGGGCTATGATCCCCATCCTGGGATCAAGGCGCCTGTCGCTATTTGAGTAAGTAATGAGCCTGGGGCGAGTCCCGCCTCTCAGGTGACGATGAATTGACACTCAGCTGTTAGAGGCGCCTGCGGGCGCCTTTTGCATTTTATGTGAATTTATATGCGATGTTCCGGGTGGAGAGAAGGCTCTTGAAAGAGGGTAGTAACCGGCTTATAGCAGGCATTATCTGTTTTGCTTTCGGTTTTTTCGTTGTTATCGGCCGTTAGAAACGATTTTTCATTGAGCTACTCGGGCCCTAGACTGAAAAAATGGAATCTTATGGGTAGTTAGATATGAGCGATGTATTCAAGCGTTTTCTCAAACTGGAGTCTGCTTCCGGGATCATTCTGATCCTGGCCGCCCTGCTTGCCATCGGCCTGGCCAATTCGGCGCTGGCGCAACACTATCAGAGCTTCCTCAATACCGAGGTGCAGGTTCGCATCGCGGCGCTCGACATCAACAAGCCGCTGCTGCTCTGGATCAACGATGGCTTCATGGCGATCTTCTTCCTGCTGGTGGGTCTCGAGGTGAAGCGCGAGATGCTGGAGGGGGCGCTTTCCTCCCGGGTGCAGGCAACCTTCCCGGCCATTGCTGCCGTGGGGGGGATGTTGGCACCGGCCCTCATCTATAGCTTCTTCAACTACGGAGACGAGGCTACCCGTGCTGGCTGGGCGATTCCGGCCGCAACCGACATCGCCTTCGCTCTCGGGGTCATGGCGCTGCTGGGCAAGCGGGTACCGACCAGCCTCAAGGTCTTCTTGCTGGCGCTGGCCATCATGGACGATCTGGGGGTCATCATCATCATTGCCCTCTTCTACACCCAGCAACTGTCGCTGACTGCGCTGGCGATAGGTGTGGTGGCCACCCTGACCTTGCTCTGGATGAATCGCCGTGGTGAGGACAGGATTGGACTCTATATGCTAGTCGGCCTGGTGCTCTGGGTTGCCGTGCTCAAGTCCGGTGTCCATGCGACCCTGGCGGGGGTCATCGTGGGCTTCATGATCCCCCTCAACGGCAAGCGTTACGCATCGCCACTCAAACATCTGGAGCATGTGCTGCACCCCTGGAGCGCCTTCCTGATCCTGCCGCTGTTCGCTTTCGCCAACGCCGGGGTATCGCTGGAGGGGATCAACTTCTCGGCTCTGCTCAATCCGCTCCCCATGGGGATCATCCTGGGGCTCTTCGTCGGCAAGCCGCTCGGGATTTTCACCATCAGCTGGCTGGCTGTGAAATCAGGCATTGCCCAATTGCCGCAAGGAGTGAACTTCAGACAGATCTTTGCCGTCAGCATCCTGTGTGGCATCGGCTTCACCATGTCGATGTTTATCGCATCGCTGGCATTCGAGCATGGCGGACTGGACTACGGCAGCTACTCGCGCCTCGGGATCCTGGCAGGTTCCACACTCGCGGCCGTGATCGGTTACATCGCCCTGCGGATATCGCTGCCCAATCGGGAGGCGAATCAAAGTACGGAGGGGTTATGAGAAAACTAGGATGGTTAGTCATGCTGGCGAGCCCTGCACTCTGGGCAGATAGTCTGGCCGATTGTCAGCGGGATGCCACCTCGGCAAGTTGTTCTGCCTATCTCAACGGGGTGGTCGACAGCGCACTCATGCTGGGGGACTCTCAGGTAAAAGCCCGGTTCGGAGAGACCTTCGCCGAACGGGCACTGAGCAGTCGTGCCGGCGAGCGAGTCAAGCTGTCCAACAAGCGCTATTGTACCGAGCGAATGCCGGATGCCGGTCGTCTCAAGGCCCATCTGCAGGTACAGTTCGACGCGAACAAGGTTGACTCGATCAGCGACATGTATGACATTCTGGCGGTTGAACTCAGCTGCTACCGGAGCCCGCCTGGCGCGGGAACCCCATCGGATGTCACACCTTAACTACAACCATCTCTACTATTTTTGGATGACTCAGAAGAAGGGCTCCGTCACGCAGGCGGCGGAAGCCCTCTTTTTGACTCCGCAGACCGTGACCGGTCAGATCAAGCTGCTCGAACAGCGTCTTGGCGGCAAGTTGCTGATCAGAAAGGGACGCTCCCTTGAGGCCACCGAGCTTGGCCAACTGGTGTTTCGCTATGCGGACAAGATGTTCAGCCTCTCCTACGAGATGCTGGATATCGTCAACTACCGCAAGGAGAGCCAGATCCTGTTCGATGTGGGCATCGCCGACGCTCTCTCCAAGCGTCTCGCCAGCCGGGTACTGCTCTCCGTGATCCCCAATGACGGTTCCATTCACCTGCGCTGCTTCGAGTCGACCCATGAACTGCTCCTGGAGCAGTTGAGCGAGCACAAGCTCGACATGATCCTCTCTGATTGCCCGGTGGACTCCAGCCAGCATGCCGGGTTGCTGTCCAAGCGCCTGGGGGGATGCGGCGTCAGTTTCTTCTGCAAGGCGCCTCTGCCCTCCCAGCCTTTCCCTGCTTGCCTGGAAGAGCGCAAGCTGCTCATCCCGGGCCGCCGTACCGCCATGGGTCGTCAACTGACCCAGTGGTTCGAGCAGCAGGGGATTTCCCCCAGTATTCTGGGAGAATTCGATGATGCGGCGCTGATGAAGGCGTTCGGCTTCTTCAACCAGGGCATCTTCATGGCACCGACCATTTATCGGGAGGAGATCCTGGAGGGGGAGGAGGTGATGCTGCTGGGTGAAACCCAGGATCTGATGGAGGAGTATTACGTCATCTTTGCCGAGCGGATGATCCAACATCCTGCGGTCAAGCGAGTATGCGAGAGTGATTTCTCCTTCCTCTTTGCGGGGCAGGAGGATTTCACGGCCATTCAGCCGGCAAGCCTCTCGTTTTAAATCGAGGGTGACGGCGCTATGATGCCAGTCTTGGAAGAGGAGGGTGAGATGCGATTGGAAGAGATGGAAGCGAATGCCGGGCGTGCCGTCACCCTGCTCAAGGCATTGGCCAATGAGCGACGGCTGTTTATCTTGTGCCAGTTACTGGATAGGGAGCTGTCGGTCGGCGAGCTGAACGAGGTCTTGGGATTGAGCCAGTCAGCCATGTCGCAGCATCTGGCGGTGTTGCGTCGGGATGAGCTGGTGGCGACGAGGAAGGAAGCCCAGACGGTCTATTACTCCCTGCGCAGCCATGAGGTGCGCGAGATGATCGGATTGTTGCACAGACTGTACTGTAGCGACCCCAAATAAAAAACCGGCACTAGGCCGGTTTTTTCAGCTTTCATCAGCGGATGCTGATTAAGCCATGGCTTTGATCTGGGCAGACAGGCGGCTCTTGTGACGAGCAGCTTTGTTCTTGTGGATCAGGCCTTTGGTCGCCATACGATCCATGATCGGCTGAGCAACAGCGAAAGCGGCAGTGGCAGCAGCCTTGTCACCAGAGGCGATGGCAGCGATCACTTTCTTCAGGTAGGTACGGGTCATGGAACGACGGCTGGCGTTGTGCTGACGACGTTTCTCTGACTGAAGAGCACGCTTCTTAGCAGATTTGATGTTAGCCAAGGTAAAACTCCTAAAACTGTCTTAGCGAGTGTATTGAAAAGGCCCGGAAATATGCCTTCCCAACCACATATTGTCAAATGATTTGTGCAAATAAACACCGCCCCCCGGTGGTGTGTCAGATGGGAGACGGTTAAACTGTCGGCCGATTCTAACAGCATTCTTTTCTTTCCGACAGTTCCAGAGGCCTCGTCTTGAGTAAGAAATTGATCAAATCCGGCATGATAGTGTCCGGAATGACGCTGGCATCCCGTGTGATGGGCTTGGTGCGCGATGTGGTCATCGCCAATTTGCTCGGTGCCGGGGTGGCCGCAGACGTCTTCTTCTTCGCCAATCGCATTCCCAACTTCTTGCGCCGGCTCTTTGCCGAAGGGGCATTCAACCAGGCCTTCGTGCCCGTGATGACGGAGTACAAGAAAAACGGTGACGAGCAGGCGGTTCGGGAGCTGCTAGCGGCGGTGGCGGGCACCCTGGGTGGCATCGTCACCGTGGTCACCCTGCTCGGGGTGCTGGGTTCCGGTGTCCTGACGGCTCTCTTTGGCTGGGGCTGGTTCTGGGATTGGCTGCATGGCGGACCGGCGGCGGAGAAGTTCGAGCTGGCCAGTCTGATGCTCAAGATCACCTTCCCCTACCTCTGGTTCATCACCTTCACCGCCATGGCGGGGGCCATTCTCAATACCTTTGGCCGTTTTGCCGTGTCCTCCTTCACGCCGGTATTCCTCAACATCACCATGATTGCGGCGGCCTGGTGGATCGCGCCCTTGATGGAGCGCCCCGAAATCTCCCTGGCGATCGGTGTCTTCCTCGGCGGTCTGGTCCAGTTTTTGTTCCAGTATCCTTTTCTGCGCCAGCTCAACATGCTGGTCTGGCCCAAGTGGGGTTGGCACCATCCCGGGGTGGTTAAGATCCGTACCCTGATGATCCCGGCCCTGTTCGGCGTCTCGGTCAGCCAGATCAACCTGCTGATCAACACCATGCTGGCGTCGTTCCTGGCTACCGGTGCCATCAGCTATCTCTATTACTCGGACAGGTTGCTGGAGTTTCCCCTCGGCCTCTTTGCGGTGGCTATCAGCACGGTGATCCTGCCTGCCCTGGCCAGAAAACACGTGGATGCGGATCCGGCTGATTTCTCTCGCACCATGGATTGGGGGGTACGCATGGTGATGCTGCTCGGCTTGCCAGCCATGGTCGGCATCGCCGTGCTGCGCGAGCCCATACTGCGGGTACTTTTCATGCGCGGTGAGTTCGGTCTGCATGAGGTGAGCATGTCCAGTGCGAGCCTGCTGGCCTCCACCACGGGGCTGCTCTCCTTGATGCTCATCAAGGTGCTGGCCCCCGGTTATTACGCCCGCCAGGACACCAGGACGCCGGTGCGTATCGGCATCATGGCCATGGTAGCCAACATGGTGTGCAACCTCATTTTCATCTATCCGCTCGGCTACGTCGGGCTGGCGCTGGCGACCGCCTGCTCCGGCACGCTGAACGCCGTACTGCTGTTCAAGGGGCTCTATCAGCAGGATGTCTATCGCCCTTCCCGCAACACCGGGCTGTTCTGCCTCAAGCTCTTGGCGGCCACGGTCTTGATGGGGGGGCTTCTGGCCTATCTGTCGCCGGATCTCACCCAATGGGGTGCCTGGAGTATGGGCAAGGCCAGCCTGGAGTTGACCCTGCTGCTCTGCCTGGGCGGAGCGTTGTATGGCATTGTCCTCTTGGCATTGGGGATCCGGCCACGGCATCTGAGAGCCGGTCAGCAATAAGGAGTCAGCTGCAAGGGAGGGGGACAGTACAGGGGAGATGGGGGAGCGGTCTCAGGGGCTGTCGGGTTGGCCCGCCAACGAGGTGCGATGCTCCTGGCCAAGTCCGAGAAGCGAGCGGGATGGCTAAATCGGGTCAACGGCAGGGCTGACCCTGCCTGCTGCCTGATATATAATCCGCCGATTTCCATGGCAGCAACGCACAAGGCACTGATGGAGCTTATTCGCGGCATTCACAATATCAAGCCCCGTCACCGGGGCTGTGTATTGACCATAGGCAACTTCGATGGGGTTCATCAGGGGCACCACGCGGTGTTGGCCCGTTTGCAGGAGAAGGCCGCCCAACTTGGCCTGCCGGCCTGTGTCATGTTGTTTGAACCCCAGCCGCTGGAGCTGTTTGCGGGCAGTGCCGCGCCCGCCCGCCTCAGCCGCTGGCGGGAGAAGTACGAAGCCCTTAAGGGAATGCAGATCGATCGCATGCTCTGCGTGCGTTTCACCCATCGTTTTGCCGAGCAGGCAGCCAGCACCTTCATCGAGCAACTGCTGGTGGAGAAACTCGGTGTGCACTATCTGGTGGTCGGCGACGATTTTCGCTTCGGCAAGGGGCGGGAAGGGGACTTCCACCTGCTGGAGGAGGCCGGTCGGCGCTTCGGGTTCGAGGTGATCAGCACCCAGAGTTTCCAGCTTTCCCGCCAGCGGGTCAGCAGCACCCTGGTGCGCGAGGCCCTCAAAGCGGGTCGCATGGCGGAGGTGGAATTGATGCTCGGTCGCCCCTATGCCATCAGCGGCCGGGTGGCCCATGGCGACAAGCTGGGGCGCACCATAGGTTTTCCCACCGCGAATCTGGCCCTCAAACGCCAGGTTGTCCCGGTCGGTGGCGTGTTTGCGGTGGAAGTGATATGTTCCGGCAAGACTTTCCCCGGTGTCGCCAATGTGGGTGTACGTCCGACCTTGAGCGGTACACAAGCCAGATTGGAAGTACATCTATTTGATTTTTCTGGTGATCTATATGGTCAGCAGGTCAAGGTGCTGCTTCGCCACAAGCTGCGCGAAGAGCAGAAATTTGACTCTTTCACCGCCTTGAAAGAGCAGATCGAACGAGATGCCCTGGCGGCCCGAGCCTGGTTCGGGCTGCCACAATTTCATTTACCCAGCACTCTTTTAGAAAAGAAGGGAACCCAGGACTGATGAGCGACTATAAACACACCCTGAATCTGCCGGAAACCGAGTTTCCGATGCGTGGCGATCTGGCCAAACGCGAACCCAACATGTTGAAACGTTGGTACGATCAGGATCTTTACGGCGCCATTCGCCGCGCCAAAGCGGGTAAGCCTTCTTTCATTCTGCACGATGGCCCCCCCTATGCGAACGGCAGCATTCACATCGGTCATTCGGTCAACAAGATCCTCAAAGACATCATCATCAAGTCCAAGGGCCTCTCTGGCTTCGATTCCCCCTATGTGCCGGGCTGGGATTGCCACGGTCTGCCCATCGAGCTGAAAGTGGAAGGCATGGTCGGCAAGCCGGGCGAGAAGGTTTCCGCCGCCGAGTTCCGCGCCGAGTGCCGCAAATACGCCAAAACCCAGATCGAAGCGCAGAAGACCGACTTCATCCGTCTGGGCGTGCTGGGTGACTGGGAACACCCCTACCTGACCATGGATTTTGGCACCGAAGCCAACATCATCCGCTCAATGGCCAAGATCGTTGAAAACGGCCACCTGCACAAAGGCTCCAAGCCGGTGCACTGGTGTACCGATTGCGGCTCCGCGCTGGCTGAAGCGGAAGTGGAGTACTACGACAAGAACTCCCCCTCCATCGACGTGCGCTTCAAGGCCGTCGACGAGGCTGCCGTTGCCGCCAAGTTTGACTGTGCCGAAGGCCACACCGGTAAGGGCACGCTCTCTGCCGTGATCTGGACCACTACCCCGTGGACCCTGCCGGCCAACCGCGCCATCGCCATGCATGCCGATCTCGACTACGCACTGGTGCAGGTTGAGGGCGACAATCCCGAGCGTCTGATCCTGGCCGCCGAGCTGGTGAAGGATGTGATGGATCGCGCCGGCATCGAGCACTTCCACAACCTGGGTTACGCCAAGGGTGCCGCACTCGAGCTGCTGCGCTTCAACCACCCCTTCTACAGCTTCGACGTACCTGTGGTGCTGGGTGACCACGTTACCCTGGACGCCGGTACCGGCGCGGTGCACACCGCCCCTGGTCACGGTCAGGAAGACTTCGTGGTCGGTCAGAAGTACGGTCTGGAAGTGGCCAACCCGGTTGGCAGCAACGGCGTGTACCTGCCGGATACCGAACTGTTTGCCGGCCAGCACGTGTTCAAGGCCAACGCCTCCGTGGTCGAGGTGCTGACCGAGCGCGGCGCCCTGCTGCATCACAAGGTGTTCAACCACTCCTACCCGCACTGCTGGCGTCACAAGACCCCGATCATCTTCCGTGCCACCCCGCAGTGGTTCATCAGCATGGAGCAGAAGGGTCTGCGCAAGCGTGCCCTGGAAGAGATCGAGCGTATCGAGAAAGAGGGCATCAAACAGCACGGCCAGAGCGGCTGGGTTCCGGCCTGGGGCAAGAATCGCATCCAGGCGATGGTCGAGAACCGTCCTGACTGGTGCATCTCCCGTCAGCGTACCTGGGGCGTGCCCATCTCCCTGTTCGTTCACAAGGATACCCAGGCGCTGCACCCGGATTCCGTGCGCCTGATGGAAGAGGTGGCCAAGCGGGTCGAGCAGTCCGGCATCCAGGCCTGGTGGGATCTGGACAAGGCCGAACTGCTGGGCGCCGATGCCGACAACTACGAGAAGGTGCCCGACACCCTGGACGTCTGGTTTGACTCCGGCTCTACCCACGCCTCCGTGGTCGACGCCCGTCCCGAGTTCAACGGCAAGCCGGCCGACATGTATCTGGAAGGCTCTGACCAGCACCGTGGCTGGTTCATGTCATCGCTCATGATCGGCGTGGCGATGAAAGACAAGGCTCCCTACAACCAGGTGCTGACTCACGGCTTCACCGTGGATGGTCAGGGCCGCAAGATGTCCAAGTCCATCGGCAACGTGGTCAGCCCCCAAGATGTAATGAACAAGCTGGGTGCCGACATCCTGCGTCTGTGGGTAGCGAGCACTGACTACACCGGTGAGATGACCGTCTCCGACGAGATCCTCAAGCGCTCCGCCGACGCCTATCGTCGTATCCGCAACACTGCCCGTTTCCTGCTGGCCAACCTGAACGGTTTCAATCCGGCGACCGACATGGTGGCGCCTGCCGACATGGTGGTGGTGGATCGCTGGGCCGTAGGCCGTGCCAAAGCGGTACAGGCCGAGATCGTGGCCGCGTTCGACGAGTACAACTTCCACGGCGTGACCCAGAAGCTGATGCAGTTCTGTTCCATCGAGATGGGTTCCTTCTATCTGGACGTCATCAAGGATCGTCAGTACACCGCCAAGGCTGACAGCCTGGCCCGTCGCTCCTGCCAGACCGCCCTCTATCACATCGCAGAGGCCATGGTGCGCTGGATGGCGCCCATCATGAGCTTCACCGCCGACGAGATCTGGGCTTTGCTGCCGGGCGAGCGCGGCGAGTTCGTGTTCACCGAGGAGTGGTACGACGGCCTGTTCGGGCTTGAAGCGGGCGAAGTGCTGAACGACGAGTTCTGGGCCGAGATCCTCACCGTGCGCGGTGAAGTGAACAAGGCGCTGGAAGTGGCCCGTGGCGAGAAGCGCATCGGCGGTTCTCTGCAGGCCGAGCTGACCCTGTTCGCCAAGCCTGAGCTGGCCGCGCGTCTGAACGCATTGGCCGATGAGCTGCGCTTCGTTTTGCTCACCTCCAAGGCCAAGGTCGTCAGCGTCGATGTCGCACCGGCAGAGGCCGTGGCGACCGAGCGCGATGACCTGTGGCTCTGCGTGACCCAGTCTGCTGCAGCCAAGTGCGACCGCTGCTGGCACCATGTAGAGGACGTGGGTACCATCGCGGGCCACGAAGAGATCTGTGGCCGCTGCGTCACCAACGTCGAGGGTGACGGCGAAACGCGTCAATTTGCCTGATGAACATGACTCAACATAAAAGCGGCCTGCGTTGGCTGTGGCTGGCAGTGCTGGCCTTCGTACTGGACCAGGCGAGCAAGCTCGCCGTGGTCAAACTGCTGCCATTTGGCTACCCGGGGGTGGAGATCGCCCCCTTCTTCAACCTGGTCCATGTCTACAACAAGGGAGCGGCTTTCAGCTTCCTGGCGGATCAGGGGGGCTGGCAGCGCTGGTTCTTCGCCGTGCTGGCGTTCGCCATCTGCGGCCTGCTGATCCACTGGCTGCGCAAGCAGTCGGTCACCCAGCGCTGGAGCGGTATCGCCTACAGCCTGATCATCGGCGGGGCGCTCGGCAACGTGTTTGACCGGCTGGTGCTGGGCCATGTGGTCGACTTCCTCGACTTCTATTGGCAGCGCGCCCATTGGCCGGCGTTCAACCTGGCTGACAGCTTCATCTTCATCGGTGCCGCCATGATCGTGCTGGACGGCTTCCGTGGCGAGAAAAAACAGGACGCGACCTCATGAGCCAGCTGATTGTTGCGGACAGCAGCGTGCTGTTCCATTTCTCTATCAAACTGGAAGATGGCTCGGTGGCCGACAGTACTGCGCTGCACGGCAAGCCTGCCCGTCTGCGGATGGGAGACGGCAGCCTGACGCCGAGCTTCGAGCAATGCCTGCTGGGGCTGCGCGAAGGGGAGAGCAAGAGCTTTACCCTGGCGCCGGAAGAGGCGTTCGGCCTTTCCAATCCTGACAACATCTACCATCTCGATCGCGCCAAATTCGGTAACGAAGTTGAGCCCAAGGTGGGTACCATCATTCTGTTTGACCAGCCCAACGGCAGCGAACTGCCCGGGATCATCCGGGCGGTGGAAGGGATGTCGGTTACGGTCGATTTCAACCACCCCCTGGCCGGTCACACCGTCACCTTCGAGGTGGAGATCCTGGGGGTTGATGACGAGGAGAAGGTGCACTGATGGATATTCTGCTGGCTAACCCCCGTGGCTTCTGTGCCGGTGTCGACCGGGCCATCAGTATCGTCGAGAGCGCGCTGGAGAAGTTCGGTGCCCCCATCTATGTCCGCCATGAGGTGGTGCACAACCGCTACGTGGTGAACAAGCTCAAGGAGGCGGGTGCCGTCTTCGTGGAGGAGCTGGATGAGGTGCCGGATGACAGCATCGTCATCTTCTCTGCTCACGGTGTCGCCAAGGTCGTGCGCGAGATGGCCAAATCCCGCGCTCTCAAGGTGTTCGATGCCACCTGTCCGCTGGTGACCAAGGTGCACATGGAGGTCCATCGCGCCAGTCGCAAGGGCTCCGAAGCCGTGCTCATCGGCCATGCCGGCCACCCCGAGGTGATCGGCACCATGGGACAGTACGAGAACAGTGAGGGGGGCATGTATCTGGTGGAGACGCCGGAAGACGTGGCCAAGCTCAAAGTGAAGAACCCGGACGATCTCTGTTTCGTCACCCAGACCACCCTGAGCGTGGACGAGACCTCGGATGTCATCGATGCGTTGCGTGCGCACTTCCCCAAGATCCAGGGGCCGCGCAAGGATGACATCTGCTATGCCACCCAGAACCGCCAGGATGCGGTGCGGGAGATGGCCGGGCTGGTGGACGCCATGCTGGTGGTGGGGTCGCGCAACTCTTCCAACTCCAACCGTCTGCGGGAGCTGGCCGAGAAGGTGGGTGCCAAGGCCTACCTCATCGACGATGCCTCCATGATTGAGCCGCAATGGCTGGACGGGGTTGCCCGTATCGGTGTCACGGCGGGTGCGTCAGCCCCCGATGTGCTTGTTCAGAATGTCATTGCCCGTCTGCGCGAGCTGGGAGGCAAGATAGTGACCGAGCATCCTGGCCGGGAAGAGAATGTGGTGTTTGAAGTGCCGCCCGAGCTTAGAATTATTTGAATGTGGCCAGGATGGCCTGAGAATAAAGAGTTATGTTCCTGATGCCGGATTTGTCGTTGCGACCTATCCGGCATTAGACTATATGAACCGCCAGTCACCAAGGATGGGTTATGATTGGGTTCTATCGAGGCTTTTCTCTCATTGAATTGATGATTGTCGTCGCAATCGTGGCGATTCTTGGCACTATTGCCTATCCCTCCTATCAGCGTTACCTGCTGTCCAGCCACCGAATTGATGCCAAAAAAATGCTGTTGGACGCCGCCAACAGACAAGAAACCTATTTTATGGACTTCAATCGGTATACCTCATCCGCAGCCGATTTGAATATCTCGGAGAACTCCGAATCCGGCTTCTATCACCTGGTCATCTCAGCCGGGGTCAATACATACATCCTGTTTGCCACGGCCTCTGGTGCGCAGGGGTCAGACAGCGACTGCATCATTTTCTCCATCGATCAGGATGGCACCCGGAGTGCCACGCGGCTCGGGGATACTGTCAACAATGCTTGCTGGGACTAGGCGATGAAACCACTGCGCCATCGACACATAAGAGGATTCAGTCTGCTGGAGGTGCTGATTGCGGCCGTGGTGCTCTCCTTCGGCTTGCTGGGATTGGTTGCCATGCAGGTCACCGCCAAGTTTTCCAGCTACGAAGCGCGTCAGCGCACCATCGCCAACTGGCTAGCCAATGATCTGGTGGAACGCGCCAGGATCAACAAAGACAGCTGGGCTGGTCAGGGAACGACAGTGGTATCCGGCAACGCGATCCTGGATATGCCGAGCTGTGCCAACAACAATGGCACCATGTCGGATTGCAGCAGGACAGAGCGGCAGGCGCTGGACCTCTTCTACTGGCAGCAGTCCCTGCTGGGAACCGCGGTATCCGGTGCCGCGTCACCTCTGCAATCTCCGGTCGGCTGCGTGATTCGTGGCGCCAACAACAGTTTGACCATAGGGATCTTCTGGCAGGGGCGGGAGTCTTTGTCCGATGGTGCCGGTGCAGTTGCTGCGGTGCGCAACAGTTGTGGGCTGGGCAATGCGGCAGACAGACAGAGGCGTCAGTTCGTACTGACGACCACACTATGAATGCCCGCGGCTTCACCCTGATTGAATGGTTGATTGCCATGTTGATTGGCGTATTTCTGGTCGGTGGCGGCTTGAGCATCTTCGTGGCTTCCCGTGCCACAACGGAGGATGCTTTCGATCAGAGCGAGTTGCAGGAGAATGGACGTATTGCGATGCGTCTGGTGACCCAGGACCTGAAGTGGGCGGGCTTCTGGGGGGACTACACCGGTTCCCCCATGGCAACGGGGCAAGGCGTGACTCTCAGCAGCGGGTCTACGGTGCTTTCGGCGAACGATTGTCTGGACAATTTGGGGCGTGGCAGCTTGCCGCCCAGCGTGGGAACAAATCGGGGGGTCTGGGTCGCTCGGGTGGACAACAACAGGGCGATTAACGGGGGTGCTTTTGCCTGTATTCCCGTGACGTCACGTGTTGCCAATACGGATGTCATCAGCATCAAGCGATTGATCGGGCAGCCCTTGGCCGATGCCGCAGCTACTGGCAATCGCTTCTATCTTGCTACTACGACGCAAGCGGCGCTGATGTTCAAAGGGGGAGAAACAGTGCCCACGATGACAGATATGCCGGCTCGTCAGCTCTGGGAATATCAGCACTTTATCTATTATCTCGCTCCCAATGCCGCAGGCAACCCGGAACTGAGAAAGCGTTATCTGACAGCCAATGGGGGCTCGGTTCTGATAGGAGGCCCCATGGCGGAAGGGATTGAGCGCATGACGGTGCTGTTTGGTGTTGACGACACTCCTGTTGCCGATGGGGTTATTGATCGTTATGTCGCGTCTACAAACGTGACCGAGCAGGAATGGAGCGAAGGGCGTGTCGTTGCTGCCCGTGTTTTTATTCTGGTGCGATCGTCGCAAGCATCCAGCAGCTATGTGAACAACAACATCTATCAGGTAGGTAGTACCAGCGTATCAGGCAATGGGGATGGGTTTCGTCGCTTGCTGCTGGAGAGCAGCGTGTCGCTACGCAACCCGGTGGTCATGACTGGAGGTGGTTCATGAAATCACAGCATGGCGTAGCCTTGATCGTCGCTCTGATCATCCTGGTACCTCTGACGCTGATCGCCGTGGTGGTGATGCAGTCCTCCGGGCAGGATCTCAAGATGGCAGGCTCTGCGGCCAATTTCAGGCAGGCAGAACACAGACTGGAAGGCATCATCGAAGCAGCGGTACAGAGCAATAACATATCGACGGTGATTGCAGGCATGGGGTCTGCGCTGGGGGCGAGTGCTGCCATCAGTGTCAATAGCAGCAATAATTCAGCCAATGTGGCCCTCACCAATCGCACGGAAACTGTCTGCAAACGCAAGGTGGATGCCAGCAGCAGCAATGTGATTCCTGTATGCAAATATGTCGAGCTACGGGCCGGTGTCAATTATGGAAAATATTCTCGCCCGCTGACCTGGACTGCGGGTGTGGAACAGCCACTGCTCACAAAATAGGAGCGAAGGATATGTGGTTACAACGATTCGGTTCAATTTTATGCTGGTGCAGTCTTGTTTTTGGCATGACGTCAACACGAGCCGATGACACCGAGCTTTTTATATACGACTTTAATAAGGCTGGTGATTTCAGACCTAAAGTGCTGTTGATATTTGATAACTCCGGTAGTATGGCTGACACCATGGAACAGATAAAGGAAGCTTATAATCCAGCGACTGTCTATCCAGCCTTGAGCAATGATCCCGACACAAGCAATACTAAACGATATATCTATTTTTCAACCGATGGGAGCATTCCCTCCATTAACAGCAACAAGCGTTTCTCCGACAAACTGAACGCTTGTGCCACCTCCAAGGGACCTCTTGCAAGTATCGGTTATTTTCAGTCGCAAGTCTGGACTTATGAAGTGACAAGTGGCAACCCTCCGGGGAGAGGGAGGGGAAGCTGGTATTCAATTAGTGGTTATCAGGAAAACAACATCGACTTGGTCGATTGCAAGCAGGATGTCACCGCAAATAACCCTGCGAACCCATACACAGGCACCTGGAGTGTTGGCACCGGGTATCCGGTCAATAAAACCAGCAATAATCAAGGCTCATGGTTTTATACAGCGGCAACAAGAGATTCTGTTAATGCCAGCAATACAGCCGTGGTGCTTTATTCTGCCAACTATATCAGGTGGTATTACGGGCCTACGGGTTACTCTATAGAATCTCGTCTGCGTATTGCCAAAGATGCAGTCAAAGGATTGATATCATCTGCACCCGGGGTTGATTTTGGTCTGGCTATTTTCAACAGGAATGACAGTAGCAGTACCAATGGCGGCAGAGTTGTCCGGGATATTCTTGGTAGCGAGATCACGTTGTCGAATGGCAAGACCGGAGAACAAGACCTGCTCGACAGGGTCGAAGGACTGACTGCCAGTACCAACACACCATTATGCGAGACGTTGAGTGAGGCGTATCGATTCTTCGGGGGACGAAGCGTTGTTTATGGCTTGCAAGGAGGCACGAGAGACACGACCGCCGAAAGCCCGACAGGTACCTATCAAGCCCCCTATGACAACTGCTCAAACAACGGTTACGTCATATACATCACTGATGGAGAGCCGACTCAGGACGGTGATGCCAATACCTTTGTCCAGGGATTGATAAATACATTGTCCAGCGATGAAAAAGCAGCTTATGGCACTACCGTTACTTATGGGTCAGGGAACAGGTCCAGCAGCTATCTGGCCGCATTGGCGGGTTATATGAAACACAAGGATGTGAATGCCGTTTCCCCTGGTACCCAGACAGTCACGACCTTTACCGTCGGGTTTGGTGACGAGGCGATAAGCGGGGCCGGTAATTTGCTTGCTGAAACTGCCCGTCGTGGTGGCGGCGTTTATTATCCGGCAACCAACGCCTCTGCCTTGAGTGATGCGTTGAAGGCATCGCTGCTGGCGATCCTGCGGATCAATACCTCGCTGGTGTCCCCCGCCATTGCCAGCAACAACTTTGACCGGACACGCAGTCTCAACAACATCTATTACGCCATGTTTGAGCCGGATGATGGTCCCAGATGGCGGGGCAATCTGAAAAAACTGATCTTTTCTCCTGACGGTTATGTGGCTGACAGCCGGGGACTGCCTGCTATCAAGTTTGATGGCACCATCATCGACAGTGCCCAGACGTTCTGGTCATCCGGCCGTGACGGCAACGTTGTGGCCGAAGGTGGGGCGCAAGAGATGTTGGCGGGGAAAAGCAATCGCAGTCTCTATGTCATCAACAATGCCCAGAACCGCCTCGATCAGCTGACCAAGGCCAATCTGGTGACGCAGGCTGGCAGTGAAGCTGCGCTCATGACCTTCATGCAGGCAGATACGACGACTGAACTCGATTCCCTGATCAACTGGACCAAGGGGTTGGATGTCGACGATGAGGACTTTGATACATCAACCCTGATCCGCGCCCATATCATGGGTGACCCCCTGCACTCACGTCCCCTGGTGCTGAATTATGGCCCGCAATCCGGTAACCCGACGGATGCGCCGGACTTGCGTATCCTGTTTGGGACCAACGCTGGTTTTCTGCATATGTTCAAGGACATGGGGAGTACCATAGACGAAAGCTGGGCGGCTATACCTTATGAGTTCATGGCCAATCAGAAGGCGCTGCGTCTCAATGCGGAATCAGCCGAACATATCTATGGTGTTGACTCTTCTCCGGTTGCCCTTATCAAGGATGCCAATCGCAACGGGGTGCTGAAATCCTCCGAGAGCGATTTTGTCTGGGTATTTACCGGCTTGAGGAGCGGCGGCAAAGCCTATTATGCATTCAACGTTTCCAGCCCGGATACGCCGACACTGAAGTGGCGTCTGAACAGTCTGACGACTGGTTTTGGTGAGCTGGGGCTGACCTGGTCGGTGCCGGAAGTCGCGTTTGTGCCGGGAGTCAGTGATCCCGTGCTCATCTTTGCTGGCGGTTATGACGTGAACAAGAGCGTGCTGGGACTGGGAACCAGTGACAGCATGGGCAGAGGTATCTACATCGTCAATGCCGATACAGGGGCGCTGATATTCAGTGCGACCCCTGCTGCGACTTCAACCAGCAACCTCAGGGTCACGGGGATGACCGACAGTATGCCCGGGTCGGTAGCTACGCTTGACAGCGATGGTGATGGCAAAGTCGATCGCATCTATGTGGGTGATACGGGGGGCAATATCTGGCGCATGGATCTCCCAGGCACCAACAAATCTGACTGGAGCGTCTTCAAATTTGCCAGCCTGGGGTCGGATGTCACTCAAGCCGATGATCGCCGTTTCTTCACCCAGCCTATTGTGGTGCGTACCATCAACAAGCAGGTCACCCGCACCGTTGTGGGAGGGAATGTGGTCTATTCCTATCAAGATCGTCCCTTTGATGCAGTGCTGATTGGGAGTGGAGATCGCAATCGCCCCTCATCGGAAGCGACCGTCCGCAATGGTTATTTCATGTTGCGTGATTATGATGTCGTGCCGCGTGCCGCCAATGCGCAGGCGAGAAGCCCCATTTTGATTACTGACCTTTATGATGTGACCTCTGATCCTTTGTCTGCCCAGACAAACACGGATGGAATATTGGCGACCAAGGCGGGAATTACCACTGCCAAAGGGTGGGTCAATTGGTTGAACGAACCGGGTGAGAAATCCATGGGGGCCGGGGTCGTACTTCAGGGCAAGCTTTACTTCACCTCGTTCCTGCCGCAAGTGCAGTCGTTCCAGCAATGCACCATTCAATCCATCGGGGCTGCACGGCAATACATGGTAGACATGCATTATGGCAGTTCCTTCCGTTATGTGGTTGATCTTGAAGGCAACCAGACACCTGAGCGTTATGTCGAAGTACAGAACAAGGTTGCCGACGATTTGGTGGTGCATGCAGGAGACGATGCCAAGATCCGCATTATTGGAGGTGGTGTCGGGGAAGAGGTCATCCTGAAAGATGAAGGGGATGGCGAGCCAGAGCGTTGTACCGGAGCGGGAGAGTGCAACCAGGGGGCAGAGGAGGCTGAGATGGATATGTCGCCCAAGAAAATTTACCTCTACGAAGGAGAGGCGCAATGAAAACACGCAGCGGGGTGTTGGGTTTGTGCCTCTTGTTATCCGGGTCCGTCTTGGCAGAGGACATCAAGTGTTATGTCGAGCTGGTTAACGGCCAGAAGGTTGTCCTGCACGGTACTGTGGCAGACAACACGCCAAAGGCGGTGCAGGATAAATTCAAACAAAGAGGATACGAGGTGGATGGTGCGGTACAGCCTGTGAAGAGAATACTGGAATGCCGAACAGCGGAGGAAAATTTCCAGTCAAAAGAGGGTCAGCAACAGGATGCCCGTCAACTGCGATAGCGAAGGACTTCATTCAGAGGCAGATATTTGCCTGGGTAGATTGGGTGGTGCGGCCGGAGGGAGAGATGACCAGATTTATCTGGGCATTTCCTGAACGACACAGCGTGATGGTGGCATTGGTACCCAGGCTGGTGCCATCAGGGCTGAAGGTAGTGGAAGTTCGATTGTTTGCAGCAGTCAGCGAGTCAGATAGCTGAGGGCTTCTTGCCAGAATCTGCTCACCGTTATTGAAAATGTCATTGCCATTACCGTCGACGAACACGAGGAATTGGGTCGGATTGGCGGTGACACAATTGTCACTGGCATTGGCAAGGCACACAGTGACAGATTGCTGGTTGTCGATGGCTTGGCTACGAGCAAAACGCAGATATTTCAAGAGTGTGCGAGATTCAAATTTCAAGGCATTCTCATTGAGCAGGCTCGACATGGCCGGTGCACCAATACCAAGCAAGATGACCCCCAGACTGACGGCGATCATCAGTTCCAGCAGGGTGAATCCTTTCTCGTCCTTGATCATGGCAATATCTCCCTCGATTAGTTACATCTTATCTCCAGACAGCCAGAACACCAGCGCAAAGCCCAAGTGTTGAGCTGGCACAGCCAGCGCCTTTTCTTTATCATTCCCCATCATTTTCGAATTCAAGATGCATCGCCATGGCAAAAGCCCTCTCTCTGATGCTTGCCCAGTTAAATCTGACGGTAGGCGCCATCGAAGATAACTGTGACAAGGTACTGGCGGCAGCAGCCCTGGCCGAGCAGCAAGGGGCCGATCTGCTGGTTTGCTCCGAGCTGGCCCTGACAGGATACCCGCCTGAGGATCTGCTGTTGCGCGCCGACCTGATGATCCGGGTCGAGGCCGCTCTGTCCCGCATCGCGGCATGGCAGGGACAATGTGCCATTCTGGTGGGCCATCCCTGGCGCGAAGAGGGGGCGCTTTACAATACGGCGTCTCTCTATGAGCGCGGTCAACTGCGGGCACGTTATTTCAAACAGGACTTGCCCAACTACGGGGTGTTCGACGAGAAGCGCTACTTCACTGCGGCGACCGATACCTGTGTGGTGCCGTTCCGTGGCCATCAGCTGGGTTTGCTCATCTGCGAAGATCTCTGGCAGCCGGGTCCGGCGCTGGCCGCCAAGGCGGCGGGGGCCGAGCTGCTGCTCACCATCAATGCCTCTCCTTATGATCAGGAAAAACCCTGGATCCGCCGCGAGCTGATGGCGGAACGCTGCGATCAGACCGGCCTGCCGCTCATCTACCTCAACCAGGTATGCGGCCAGGACGAGCTGATCTTCGACGGCTGCTCCAAGGTGTTCAACAGCCAGGGCGAGCTGACCCACAAGCTGGCTCCGTTTGCCGAAGAGCTGGCGCTGGTGCGCTTTGCCGATGGTCAGCCGGTAAAGGAGCGGGAACCCGCCGCACCGCTGGAGCCGTTGGCCGAGACCTATCAGGCCCTGGTGCTGGCGGTGCGCGACTATGTCACCAAGAACGGTTTTCACGGCGCCGTGCTGGGTCTCTCCGGCGGCATCGACTCGGCGCTGACCCTGGCCATTGCGGCCGATGCCATCGGGGCGGACAAGGTGCAGGCGGTGATGATGCCGTTCCGCTACACCGCCCAGATGAGCGTGGAGGATGCCAAGGAGCAGGCCGAGCGGATGGGGGTGGAGTTCAACATCATCTCCATCGAACCCATGTTCGAAGGCTTCATGACCCAGCTGGCGCCTCTGTTTGAAGGGACTGCCCGCGACACCACCGAAGAGAACCTGCAGGCCCGCTGCCGCGGCGTGCTCTTGATGGCGCTGTCCAACAAGCGCCGCCGTATCGTGCTGACCACTGGCAACAAGAGCGAGATGGCCGTGGGATATGCCACGCTGTATGGCGATATGGCGGGTGGCTTTGATGTGCTCAAGGATGTCCCCAAGACCCTGGTCTTCAAGTTGTGCGAATATCGCAACAGCGTGGAGTACGTGATCCCGCAGCGGGTCATCGATCGTCCCCCGTCGGCCGAACTGGCACCGGATCAGGTGGACCAGGACAGCCTACCCCCCTATGACATTCTGGATGCCATCCTCAAGCGCTACGTGGAAGAGGATGCGTCTGTCGCCGACATGGTGGCGGAAGGTTTCGAAGAGGCGGTGGTACGCAAGGTGATCCGCCTGGTGGATCTCAACGAATACAAGCGCCGTCAGGCCGCCGTCGGCCCTCGCATCACGGCTCGCAACTTTGGTAAGGACCGCCGTTATCCCATCACGTCCGGGTTCGGCAAACAGAACTGGTAAGGAGTCACCATGAAGAAGATTGAAGCCATCATCAAACCGTTCAAGCTGGACGATGTACGCGAGGCCCTGGCCGAGATCGGCATCAACGGCATGACAGTGTCCGAGGTCAAGGGGTTCGGCCGCCAGAAGGGCCATACCGAGCTCTATCGCGGTGCCGAGTACATGGTCGACTTCCTGCCCAAGGTCAAGGTGGAGCTGGTGGTGCAGGACGAGGATCTCGATGCCTGCCTGGAAGCCATCCAGAACACAGCGCGTACCGGCAAGATCGGTGATGGCAAGATCTTCGTCTGCGAGGTGGAGCGCGTCATTCGTATTCGTACTGGTGAAGAGAACGAAGACGCGATCTGATGTGGTGGATGTGCCCTGTGATGAACAGCAAGAGTCTGTCGTTCTGATGTCGTTGTACCGTATCGGGGTCGTGGCGGCGTGCCTGATGGCGCTCACCGCGTGCAGTACCCGGCCGCCGGCCCAGCCGGAAAACCTGTGCCAGATCTTTCGGGAGAAACCCGAGTGGCACGAGGCGGCGCTCAAGATGAACGAGAAGTGGGGGACACCTGTCCAGGTAGTGATGGCCATGATGTACCAGGAGTCCTCCTTCGTGCATGATGCCCAGCCGCCGATGCAGTATTTCCTCTTCATCCCCACCGGGCGGGCCAGTTCAGCCTACGGCTATGCCCAGGTGAAAGACGAAACCTGGGCCGACTATCAGCGGGAAACCGGCAACGGCTGGAGCGATCGCGACGACTTTGCCGACGCCATCGATTTCATGGGCTGGTACACTCACAAGGCACAGCGGCTCAACGGCACGTCCAAGTGGGATGCCTATGGCCAGTATCTCAATTATCACGAAGGCTGGGGGGGCTACCGACGTGGCAGCTACCGCAGCAAGGGATGGCTGATGAAGGTCTCCCGCAAGGTGGAGGCCCGTGCCCAGCGCTACGGTGCCCAGTATCGACAATGCAAGGATCAGCTCTCCAGCGGGGGCTGGTTCTGGTAACCAAATCAGGAGTCAGAAATGCCGTTATTGGACAGTTTTACCGTCGACCATACCCGCATGGCCGCCCCGGCAGTGCGGGTGGCGAAGACCATGCAGACCCCGAACAAGGACACCATCACCGTGTTCGACCTGCGTTTCTGCGTGCCGAACGAGGAGATCCTCTCCGAGCGCGGCATCCATACTCTGGAGCATCTGTTTGCCGGCTTCATGCGTGATCATCTCAATGGGAATGGGGTGGAGATCATCGACATCTCTCCCATGGGTTGCCGCACCGGCTTCTACATGAGCCTGATCGGTGCGCCGGATGAAGCCCGTGTTGGCGCTGCCTGGCAGGCCGCCATGAGCGACGTGCTGACCGTGCAGGATCAGGGTAAGATCCCCGAGCTGAACGAATACCAGTGCGGTACTTACAGCATGCATTCGCTGGAAGAGGCCCATGCCATCGCCCGCCATGTGCTGGAGCGCGGTATCGGTGTCAACCACAATGACGAGCTGGCCCTGCCGGAAGAGAAGCTGAAAAGCCTCTGATCCCGAGAAGGGAAGCATGAAAAAGGCCGGTCAATGACCGGCCTTTTTGCATCTGGTGGGATCAGGAAGGCAGTGGCATCACCCGATTGCGTCCCAGCTCCTTGGCCTTGTAGAGCAGCTTGTCGGTACGCTCGATCAGGGTGTCTGCCGTCTCCTGGGGGATGTATTCCCCCACGCCGAACGAGGCGGTGATGTGATCGATGCGTCGCCCGGATTTGCGATCCAGAATCGACATCCGCTCGATGACGCGACGCAGGCTCTCGGCCATCTGGCGGGTCAGCGCCAGGGCGCGGTTTGGCACCAAGAGGGCAAATTCCTCACCCCCCAGGCGATAGGCGGTTATGCCCTCCTTGCTGGCCTCTCGCAGCCGCTTGCCGACGATGCGCAGCACTTGGTCCCCCAGCAGATGTCCGTATTCGTCGTTGAAGTTCTTGAAGCGGTCGATATCGGTCAGGATCAGGGAGAAGGGCTGCTTGCTGCGAATGAGGCTGTCCATCTCGAGATCGAAGGCGCGTCGATTGAGCAGAGACGTAAGCGGGTCCTCGGTGGCCAGCTTCCTCGTCTCGTTCAGGGCCTGTTTCAGCTCCTTTATCTCTTTCTCGGCGCTGCTGAGCTGGTTGCGAAAGTGGAGGGTGGACATGCGTACGTCACGCGACTCGCGCACGAGATCCCGCAGGATCCCCATGGTGTCTTCCAGGCTGAGCCCCTCGTCGTCTATCTTGCTCAACTTGTCGAAACTCTTGTCGAGCATCTCCTGAAACAGCCCGGTATCGGAGATGGCATCCTGCATCGAGTGACTCAGCTCGCTGGCCATGGCGGCCAGATTGAGTTTCATCGCCTCCATCTGCTGCTCGTCCTGGGCCGCAAGGTGCTGGTGGTAGAGACGTTCGCAGGTGGTCAGGGAGAAGGTCCCCTGCTGTTTTATCGCCTGATCGACGGCATGGTTGAGTTCTGGCATGTCGCCGGAGACATAGCTGTACCAAAGGTGATAGTTGTTCGGCGTGGTGGGAATTTGATACTTGATCATCAGGGGAACCGCCTGTTTCAAATAGGCGGCAGATTGGGCGAACGAGTCCTTGCTCATGAGTTCCGAGTCTCACATACCTGCAAACTGTGTCCAGTATGACAGAGAGAATGGCCAAAAGGCAGTCGATGGATGCCATTAGCTCCCCCCTCCGATATAATGTCTGCGTTATTACCTACCCTAAGGCCTGCTTATGTCTCAAAAAGATCCTTTCCTCCAACGCGAGGCCGAAAAATACGAAAACCCCATCGCCAGTCGCGAGATGCTGCTGGAGCTCATTAAGGGCCATGAGAAACCCATGTCCCGGGAAGAGCTGGCCAAGGTCCTCAAGCTGACCGATGAAGAGCCGTTGGAAGCCTTGCGACGTCGTCTGCGCGCCATGGAGCGCGACGGGCAGCTCGTGTTCACCCGCAACCAATGTTACGCCCTGCCGGATCGCCTGAATCTGGTCAAAGGCTATGTGCTTGGCCACAAAGATGGATTCGGTTTTCTGCGCCCCGAGGGTGGTGGAGCGGATCTCTTCCTGAACAACCGCGAGATGCAGCGCCTGATGCATGGCGACTATGCCCTGGTGCAGCCGACCGAGATCGATCGCAAGGGTCGTCAGGAAGCGCGTCTGGTGCGCCTGCTCAAATCCCGGGAGGCGGACATCGTCGGTCGTTACTTCGTCGAGAACGGCGTCGGTTTCGTGGTACCCGATGACAGCCGCATCGGTCAGGACATCATCATCCCGGAAGGGGAGAACAAGGGGGCTCGCCAGAGCCAGGTCGTGGTCGTGCGCATCAACCAGCGCGCCACTGCCCGCTTCAATGCGGTCGGTACCGTCTTGGAAGTCCTGGGTGAGAACATGGCGCCCGGTATGGAGATCGAGATCGCCCTGCGTACCCACGGCATTCCGCACACTTGGCCGGAAGAGGTGACCAAAGAGGTCGCCGGTCTGGGCGAGCAGGTGCCGGAGAAGGCCAAAGAGGGTCGCATCGACCTGCGCGCCCTGCCGCTGGTGACCATCGACGGGGAAGACGCCCGCGACTTCGATGACGCTGTCTTCTGTGAAGCCAAGCGCGGAGGCGGCTGGCGCCTGTGGGTCGCTATTGCCGACGTTTCTGCCTATGTGAAACCGGGCACGGCCCTCGACACCGAAGCCTATCAGCGTGGAAACTCGGTCTACTTCCCCGAGTTCGTGGTACCCATGCTGCCGGAGGTGCTCTCCAACGGTCTGTGTTCCCTGAACCCGCAGGTCGACCGGCTCTGCATGGTGTGCGAGATGACCATCTCCGCCGCTGGCCGCATGTCCGGCTACAAGTTCTACGAAGCGGTAATGAACTCCCACGCTCGCCTGACCTACACCAAGGTAGCGGCGATCCTTGACGGGGATCCCAAGCTGCGTCAGCAGTATGATCCGCTGGTGGGCCACATCGAGGAGCTGAGCAACCTCTACAAGGCGCTCAAGCATGCCCGTCATCAACGCGGTGCGGTGGAGTTCGAGAGCGAGGAGACCCGCTTCATCTTCAACGCCCAGCGCAAGATCGACCGTATCGTACCGCTGGTGCGCAATGACGCCCACAAGATCATCGAAGAGTGCATGATCCAGGCGAACGTGGCAGCCGCCCGCTACATCGAGAAGAACGAGGCCGCCGCCCTGTTCCGGGTGCACGACCGCCCGGGCGAGGAGCGTCTGACCGGCTTCCGTGACTTCCTGGCCGAACTGGGTCTGGAGCTCAAGGGGGGCCTGGAGCCCGAGCCGAAGGACTTTGCCGACCTGGCCGCCAAATTCGAAGGGCGCCCGGATGCGGAACTGCTCTCCACCATGCTGCTGCGCTCCATGCGTCAGGCCATCTATCAGGCCGACAACATCGGTCACTTCGGCTTGGCCCTGAAGTCCTACGCTCACTTCACCTCGCCAATCCGTCGTTACCCGGATCTCATCCTGCACCGGGCGATCAAGTACCAGACCGCCAAGGAGCAGCAGGGCAACCTGCGCCACAAGTGGACTCCGAGCGGTGGCTACCACTACCAGCTGGAAGAAGTGGACCCCATGGGCGAGCACTGCTCCATGACGGAGCGCCGTGCCGATGATGCCACCCGCGACGTGGCAGACTGGCTCAAGTGCGAGTACATGCTGGATCACGTGGGTGACGAGTTTGACGGCGTCATCGCCAGCGTCACCGGTTTTGGCTTCTTCGTGCGTCTGGCGGAGATCCACATCGACGGTCTGGTGCACGTCAGCACCCTCACCAACGACTACTACCAGTTCGACCCCCTGCACCAGCAGCTGATCGGCGAGAACTTCCGCCGTCGCTACCGTCTGGGTGACAAGGTGCGGGTCAAGGTGATGGGCGTGAACCTGGACGATCGCAAGATCGACTTCGTCATGGTGGAAGAGCCCCTCAAGGCCACCGGCAAGAACGCCAAGGAGATGGCGCGCAAGCAGGCCGAGATCAAGAAAGAGAAGGCCAAGAGCGCCCAGCGCCACGAGAAACGCAAAGAGGGCAAGGAGAGCGGTAAATCCGACAAGGGTGGCCGTGCCAAGCCCAGCAACAGACGACCGAGCAAAAAGGCTCGCGACAAGGCCAAGAGCACTAAATGAGTACTGAACTGATCTACGGCATTCACGCCGTCTCCGCGCTGCTGGAGCGCACCCCCGAGCGCTTCATCGAGGTGTGGGCTCTCAAGGGCCGCGATGACGAGCGGCTGCATCCCCTGCTGGCTGAGCTGGAGTCCCTCGGTATCAGGGTGCAGAGCGTGAACCGCAAGACGCTGGATGACAAGGCGGAAGGCAACAATCACCAGGGCATCATGGCCAAGGTGATTGAAGCGCCCAAGCTGGCCGAGCACGACCTGGCCAGTCTGCTGGACGATCTGGCGGCGCAAGAGACAGCGCCCTTCCTGCTGGTACTGGACGGGGTGACCGATCCGCACAATCTCGGCGCCTGTCTGCGCAGTGCCGATGCGGCCGGGGTGCATGCGGTGATCGTGCCGCGGGACAAGGCCACAGGCCTCACGTCCGTGGTGCGCAAGGTCGCCTGTGGCGCCGCCGAAGTGGTGCCGCTCATCCAGGTCACCAACCTGGCCCGCAGCCTGCGCGAGCTGCAGGAGCGCGGCGTCTGGATCGTGGGTACCGCTGGCGAGGCGGATCACGATCTTTATCAGGCCAAACTCACCGGCCCCATGGCGCTGGTGATGGGTGCCGAAGGCAAGGGCATGCGCCGTCTGACCCGCGAGCACTGCGACGAGCTGGTGAGCATCCCCATGGCTGGGGCGGTATCCAGCCTCAACGTCTCGGTGGCGAGCGGTGTCTGCCTGTTCGAAGCCGTGCGCCAGCGCCGCGTCTGACAAGACGATGACCGACAGACCCCCCTTTGTCTGGGAACGGGTTGCAGATGAGCAGGAGGCCGAGCGCCTCCTCTCTTTTGTCCGCTCCCTGACCTTGCCCCCTCGCACCTGCCTCTGGCATGCCGGTGACAGTCCGGCGCTGCTGGTCAGGGTGGAGGAGGGGTTGCTGCGGGCCAAGGTGGTGCTGGCGGATGGCCGCGAGTACATCAAGGAGTTCTATTGGGAGGGGGACGAGTTTATCGACTGCCACCACCTGCTCAGTGGTGAGCCCGCACGCTACAGCGTGGAGGCGCTGGAGCCTTGCCGGCTGCAGCTTCTTCCGCTGGCGGATCTGCGCCGACTCCCTTGCTGGCCCGCCTGGTATCACCATCTCCTTGAAGTGCAACTGCGCATCAAGGAGGAGAAAGAGCTGTTGCTGCTGACCGGGGGCCCAGAGGCGCGCTATCAGCATTTTCTGCGAAGCTTCCCCGCGCTGGATGCCAGGGTTCCGGATCACCAGATTGCCGCCTATCTGGGGATCACCCCCATCAGCCTGAGCCGCATCCGCAGGCGGCTGAAAACGCGCGATCAGGGTTGAGCCAGAAGGGGTTGCCGATGAACCTGGGCAGAGATCGGCTCTTTGCCGGCCATGTCCGCATTGGATGAGAAGGGGGGCAACTTAACCAAGGTTAATGCCCCTTGTCGGGAGCAAGATTATGCTGTCAGACCCCATTAAACAGGAGTCATTCATGAACTGGAGTATGAAATCCTGGTCCGAGCTGACCACGGATGAATTGTATGAGTTGCTTGCCCTGCGCGCCGAGGTGTTCGTGGTGGAGCAGACCTGTCCCTTCCAGGATCTGGACGGGCTGGATCGCCGTGACGGCGTGCTGCATCTGCTCGGTCGTGAGGGGGATCACCTGGCGGCCTATGCCCGCATCATGGCACCCGGCATTGGTGATGACAGCGGCGCTGCCATCGGCCGCGTGGTCACCTCTCCCATGTCGCGGGGGGGCGGACTGGGTCACCGCCTGCTGGCGCAAGCGGTCAGAGAGTGCGAGGTACGCTGGCCTGCACACAGCATCTGGCTCGGTGCACAGGCCCACCTGCAAGGTTTCTACGGCCAGCATGGTTTCGTGGCCGAAGGGGAAGGGTATCTGGAAGATGACATCCCTCACATGGGGATGCGAAGGGAGCCTGCCTGACATCGTCAGGCGCCAGGAAAGGGGTAAGTGGTCCCTCATCCGTGGTGCATCGCATGGTTTTTTGCTACCCCGTGGCCATGTGGTCGTCAGCCCGGGGTGAGATACCGCCGCGCTGATCTGCCTGCGGTCTCTCTGTCGGGACACCGCCCCGGTCAGGGCGGTGCGGCATCAGGAGGGCTGGGGTGGTTCAGGGGGTGACCCGGGTGGTGAGGGTAAATCCCTCTTCACTGGAGGCCAGCGTCACCTGAACCTGGCCCAACTCGGTCAGATTGCCCACATGGGTGCCGCCACAGGGAATGGTGATCTCCCGACCGTCCACCATGCCATGCCAGTAGCGGGAATCGATGATGGCATCACCGGTCCGGCTGCGGCGGATCTCGCCTCCCTCTTTGAGCCAGCGCATCAGCTGCTCGTTGACCTGGAGCGCTATCCTGTCGAGGTCGGCCAGCAGTGCCTCGCTGTTGATTCCCTTTTTTCGAAGGCTCTTGCCGATCCGGTACTGCTCCTTTGATCCTCTGGGCTCGACCCGGGAGTGCTGGATGGCGAGGCGGTCGAAATCCGGCTGCCCGAGAGCGTCCAGCTCGCTTGTCTCCTTTCGCCAATAGGGCGTGAGCGCCCGATTGAGGGCCAGTGCCACCAGGTGGCAGGCGCTGTGGCCCAGGCTCAGGGCATGGCGAGCCTCGGCATCCACTGTCAGTTCCACAGGCGAGCCAATGGCAAGGTGATGGGAACCGACGAGGGGATGCACCACCACGAAAGCCCACCCATCCGCCCCTCGCTTGACCGGAATCTCCGTATCCACGAACAGCTCGCCCTCGGGACTGATGGCGCCCATGCGGCAGGGGCCCACGGCCGCTTCCCCCCCTTCCCAGCGCACTGTGCCCACGTCACCGGGTTGATCGGGCCAGAGGTGGCTCTGGGGATGAAAGGGGGTGAGGTCGGTGACCAGCAGGGTCGGATCCCCCTGTTTGCAACAGACGACGCTGGCCTGTTCCTGATGGTGGCCCAGTACGAAGCTGGCTCGGGTATGTTCCATGGCAGGGCTCCCGCAACGAGATGATGAGAAGGGAAAGGGGCAGCATACGCGAAAGTGCGAAGAGGCTCATCAACCCGGGTCAATGAGCCTCAAGATGGCGTTAGAGGGTGGTGACCAGCAGATAGGCATTGAGGCCGATCACCAGGGCGACGATGAGGCGCCCCACGGCCTGGGTGACGGGGTGATTGCGATGTGCCCCCATCAGGGCGCGATCACCGGTCAGGATCAGCAGCGGAATGAGAGCGAGGGCGATGCCGAAGCTCAGCACTACCTGGCTCAACACCAGGATTTCAGTGGTGTTGAGGCCCATGGCGATCACCACGAAGGCGGGGGCCATGGTGATGGCTCGGCGCAGCCAGAGCGGAATGGTGAAGCGCACGAAGCCCTGCATCACCACTTGTCCCGCCAGCGTCCCCACCACGGTGGAGGAGATGCCGGAGGCGACCAGGGAGAGGCCGAACAGGGTGGCGGCTGCCGGTCCCAGCAGGGGCGTGAGGGTCTGGTAGGCCGTTTCCAGCTCGGCCACCTGCTGATTGCCGGAGCTATGGAAGGCGGCAGCCGCCATGGCCATCATGGCCAGGTTGACGAAGCCGGCGATGGTCATGGCGATGGCCACGTCGACCCGGGTGCTGTGCAGTCGCTGGGTCACCGTGCCCTGCTCCTGGGTGTGCTGGGTCAGGGCCGAGTGGAGATAGATGACATGGGGCATCACGGTGGCACCAAGCACGCCGGCGGCAAGATAGACAGCATCACCATTGGGGAGGCCGGGGAAGAGTGCCCCTTCCAGCAGACTCGGCAGGTGGGGGCGCGAGAAGATCAGCTCGACGATGTAGGCGGAGGCCACGAACAGCAGCAGGCCCCCCACCACGAACTCCAGCGGCTTCTGGCCGCGGGATTGAAGCATCAGGATCCCCCAGGTGACCACGGCGGTGATGCAGGCCCCTTCCAACAGGGTGATGCCGAGCAGCAGTTTGAAGCCGACCGCAGCGCCGATGAACTCGGCGAGATCGGTGGCCATGGCGATGATCTCGGCCTGCACCCAATAGGCCCAGACTGCGGGCCTGGGCAGACGATCACGAATGTGTTCCGCCAGGTTCTTGCCAGTGACGATACCGAGCTTGGCCGAGAGGGTCTGCACCAGCATGGCCATCAGGTTGGCCCACACCACTACCCACAGCAGTTGATAGCCGAAGGTGGAGCCGGCCTGGATATTGGTCGCAAAATTGCCCGGGTCGATATAACCGATGGCGGCGATGAAGGCGGGGCCGAGCAGGGTCAGCTTGAATTTGCGGGCCGGGATGGCCGTGGTGAGCGCAGGTTGCATACTGTCATCCTCCGTGGGGATATGAGGAGAGTATGGATCTAAATGATAATTGTTATCAATTAAAGTTTTGTATCGGGCTCATCGAGAAAAACATCTCGCTTCGCCAGTTGCAGTGGGAGAGGTGATTTCGTACAATACGCCGCCCTAGAAAGCAGCGTCTAAACATCACTATGTTCCTTGCCTCCGAGGTCTGGCTGCACCTGGGCGGAGGCTGAATTAATCCGTAAGGAGCTAAAATGCGTCATTACGAAATCGTCTTCATGGTTCATCCGGACCAGAGCGAGCAAGTACCTGGCATGATCGAGCGTTACACCGGCGCTATCACCACCGCTGGTGGTACCATTCATCGCCTGGAAGATTGGGGCCGTCGTCAACTGGCTTACCCGATCGACAAGCTGCACAAGGCTCACTACGTTCTGATGAACGTAGAAGCTGAACAGGCCGTTATCGATGAGCTGGAAACCAACTTCCGCTTCAACGATGCCGTTATCCGCAACATGATCATGCGCACCAAGCACGCCGTGACTGAAGTTTCTCCGATGGCCAAGGCCAAGGAAGAGCGCTTCACCCGTCGTGACGACGAGCGTCGCGAAGATGCTGTTGAAGCGTCTTCCGAAGAGTAATTCTTAGATCACCGTATTAGAGGATAAAGGCCATGGCACGTTATTTCCGTCGTCGTAAGTTCTGCCGCTTCACCGCCGAGAACGTTACCGAGATCGACTACAAAGATATCGTTACTCTGAAAAACTACGTCACTGAATCTGGCAAGATCGTACCGAGCCGTATCACCGGTACCCGCGCCAAGTATCAGCGTCAGCTGGCACGCGCCATCAAGCGTGCTCGTTACCTGGCTCTGCTGCCGTACACCGATCTGCACAACAAGTAAGAATCGGCCCGGCGCTTACGCCTAACTCAACGAAATTTATAGAGGAAAGGTAATGCAAGTTATCCTGCTCGATAAGATCGCCAAACTGGGCGGTCTGGGTGACCAAGTTTCCGTAAAAGCTGGTTATGCCCGTAACTACCTGATCCCGCAAGGCAAAGCTGTTATGGCCACCAAGGCCAACATCGAAGCCTTCGGTGCTCGTCGCGCTGAGCTGGAAGCCAAACTGGCTGCCAACAAGGCTGCTGCCGAAGAGCGCGCTGCCAAGCTGGGTGAGCTGGCTGCCGTTGTCATCGCCTCCAAGTCTGGCGACGAAGGCAAGCTGTTCGGTTCCATCGGTACCCGTGACGTGGCTGAAGCCATCACTGCTGCCGGCGTAGCCGTTGCCAAGAGCGAAGTCCGCATGGGCAACGTTCTGCGTAACACCGGTGAGTACGAAGTTGTTGTTCAGCTGCACGCTGACGTCAAAGCAACCGTACAAATCCAGGTTGTTGCTCTGTAATAGCGTTCCGCTCTTGCAGAAAAACCCGCGCACATGCGCGGGTTTTTTATTTTCAGATCAAGGGGTAAAGTGAAGGTCTGTTCCTCTGGAGGAGAACCTTTATGGCTGCCTGGGTTGAAGGTCGGGTCATCGAGCGCATCGAGTGGACACCCACCCTGCTCTCCCTGCGTGTGGAGGCGGAACTTGCCCCCTACAAGGCGGGTCAATTCACCAAGCTGGCCCTGGAGCAGGGCGAGCGTCGAGTCCAGCGTGCCTATTCCTTCGTCAATCCTCCCGGTACGCCCTATCACGAATTCTATCTGGTGGAGATCCCCGGCGGTGAACTGAGCCCCTCTCTCGGTTCCCTGCAGGTGGGCGACAGCCTGCTGGTGCAGTCCCAGGCCACCGGTTTCCTGACCCTGGATGAGATTCCCCCGGGACGGGACCTCTGGCTGCTCTCAACCGGCACCGCCATCGGCCCCTTCCTCGCCATGCTGGCAGAAGGACAGGTCTTCGACCGCTTCGAGCATCTGGTGCTGGTACATGGGGTGAGAAAAGGGGAAGAGCTCAGCTATCAGCCGCTTATCGCCAGTTTTGCCGAGCAGCATGGCGAGCGTTTTCGCTATGTTCCCTTCGTCAGTCGTGAGACCTGGCCGGAGGCGATGGCAGGGCGCATCCCGGCAGCCATCGTCGATGGCAGCTTGCAGGCGAGGGTGGGGCTGAACTTCTCCCCCGAGTTGAGCCAGGTGATGATCTGCGGCAACCCCGCCATGGTGAAAGAGACTCAGCAGACCCTGCTCGGGCTGGGGCTTGCCAAGAACCTGCGTCGCGCCCCCGGCAATATCAGCATGGAAAACTACTGGTAGGGGACATGACTCCAGGGGCCACAGGCCCCTCAACCATGTCCATGGGCATGCTGGTCAGTGTTTTTGGTGGCCGTTGCCGCCGTGCTTGTTCCTGGGCTTGTCATGGCCCTGACCCGGGTTGTTGCCACTGTGAATGCTGCGGTTGTAATGGTCGCGGTATTTTCCATCCATGTTGTCGCAGTTGAGCTGGATGCGGCTGGTCCGGGTGCTGACATCCAGGCAGTTGTGCTGCCACCACTCGTACTCCTTGTCGTCCCAATCCAGGCTTACCCGGCCCTGGTCGGTGGAAATCCGGATGTCGTCATCGTGTTTGGAAGGGGGGGCAGCAAAGGCCATTCCCTGAACCAGAAGCAGGGAGAGCAGCAGTGCGCCGCGGGAAGTCATGGTCATGTGGGTCATCGCATCAAGGCTCCTGTCAGGGGGATCATTGATCCGGTTGCGTGCTGATCTGGTTGGTGCTGGGGGGCTGGTTGCGCTGCGTCTCGTCCTCCAGACTGAGGTTGATCCTCTTGCAGTCGGCGGCGGCCGTGTCACCGCTCCCGAGATCGAAGCAGTTGCTCTGGGACCAGTCAAACTGCGTGTCATTCCAGTCCAGATTGAAGGTCAGCGCATCCACGGAGAAGGTCTGGCTCCCTTCGTCCTGTGCCAGGGCGCTACCAGTGATCAGAAAAAGAGAGAGCAACAAAGCCGTCGTTCTGTTCATGATGTCCTCGAGTCGTGTTCGGTGGAAATGAGTGTAATGCGGCGGGCTTAACCCGAGCATAACCGCAGATGTCCTTCAGGTGCGGGGTCGATTGTAGTGTTTTTCTGCTGCCGATTTGCACGTTTTGGTCGCACTCTGGGCAGCTGATCGTCCATCGGCGGGAATTCGGAGATTTGCCCTTCTCTCCGGGGGAGTGGTGACTATAATCGGCAGCCAACTTTTCCTGCAGATGTTTCCTGCTTCATCATGACTACACAGGCTTGCGCCGCATTGCGTTACCCCAAGGGATGGTTCGCCCTCACGACAGTCTACAGTTTTACCGGGCTGGCCATTCTGGCTTCCATTGTCTTCTCCCTGCTGCTGTTTCTCTCCATCGACGAAAACCCCCTGATGAAGTGGCTGTTCGGCGGGCTGGCCATCATCTTCGAGCTGGGCAAGTTCTACGTCTGGTACGAGTACGGCGAGTGCAAGGCGAGGCGGGATCTGGGCGGCGCCTTCTGGTCGCTGCTGTTCTACAGCGTGCTGGCCGCCATCTCCATCGGGGGCAGTATCGGCGGCATCAACAGCGCCACCAACACCATCCTGAGCCAGCAGGCGCGTCACGAGCGGGAGATAGCCCGTTTCGACGAGCAGATAGCCAGCATAGAGCGGCAGATCCAGCTCAACGAAGAGGCGGCCCGCAAATACATCGAGATGGCGCGTATCTCGAGCGGCGTCAGCGGTCTGCAGCAGGCCAACACCAAGCTCAGGCTGCGTCAGGACGAGCTACGCCAGGAGCGGGACGCCAAGCCGCTGGGGGAGCAGTCCTCCATGCTGGGGCTGATGAGCAGTCTGGCGGACGGGGTGGGCATGAGCATCGGCCAGGTGCAGTTCCTGCTGGTCTGCTTCCTGTCTATCCTGCTCGATGCATTCGGTGCCTTTTTCGTCAGCCTGATCGGTGAGGAGAACCGCTTCCGCCGTCAATGGATGTGGCAACGGGAGAAGGCGCAAGCCGAGGCCCGGGTCGCAGCGCCGACCCCGGAGCCGCCAGCCATCAGCAGACCCATGCCCGAGCCAGCCGTGGTCGCCCAGGTGCGCGACGCGCTGGAGAGCGGCGAGCTCAAATGCAGCAAACGCAAGGTGGCAGAGGCATTGTCACTGTCTCTGGAGGAGGTGGACCGGGTGTTCCAGCATCTGCTGGCGCAGGGCGTGCTGGGGCAGGGCAGCAATCGTCACTACCATCTTCGTGCCGAGCAGGGGTGAATCCGGCTCAGTCGAACCAGATAAGACCCTCATAGGGTTGCTGTCTGAGAGAGGCGAGGCGGCTATCCAGGTTGCCTGCATGGATTTCCAGTCGGTGCCCGTCGGGATCCAGCAGATAGAGTGAATCCCCTTCGCTGCTGTTCTTCTTCCACTCCACGACGCCCGCCGCGCGCAGACGGGCGCAGAAGGCTGGAAACTGTTCAGGCGAGATGCCAAACGCGACATGGCTGTAATCTCTGGCCGGTTGGGGAGGATCGCAGGAGAGACAGAGCCAGAGATCGCCGAGGGTGAGATAGGCTCCCCGTGCCCATCTCACCCTGGGGCGACATCCCAGCAAGTCGACATAAAAGGCAACGCTGCTGTCGAGATCGCCGGTTGCCAGCGTGAGATGGTTCAGTCCATGCAGCATCTTCTCTTCTTCCCCCTTGTCCCCGAACCCTAGTGAGTGAGCACCATCATCAGGCTGAGGAAGGCGGCAAGCCCGCCGCCGATGCCGATGATCCAGTAAAAGCCCTTGGCCCCCTGTTTGAGCGGAATGTGGAAGTAGAGCAGAAACGCCCACCACCCCAGGGCCAGCAACAGAGGAATAAGAAACATTCGAGCCATGGTGTCCTCGCTGTTATTCTGTTGACCCTTGATCAATCAACAGGATGGATTGTGCAATGACGCAGCTACAGATTACCGCATTCGGCGACCCCTCGGTACTCAGGCTCAACCCTTCCCTGGACAAGGTGCCCGCGGAGGGAGAGGTCCGGGTGCGCATCTGCTTTTCGGGGGTCAACCCCATCGATGCCAAGACCCGGGCCGGTCTCGGCTGGGCGGCCGCCCAGAACAAGGACAACCTGCCCTGGACGCCGGGTTATGACGTCTCCGGCGTGGTGGAAAAGGTGGGGCCCGGCGTGACCTCCCTGGCCGAGGGGGATCAGGTGTGCGGCATGGTGGGTTTCCCCCTCGCCGCCGGTGCATATGCCGAATCCGTGGTGGCCCGCGAGGAGGAGCTGGTCAAGCTCGATGGGGTGAGCCTCAGGCAGGGAGCGGCCCTACCGCTGGCGGGTCTCACCGCCTGGCAGGGGCTGCTGGAGCACGGTGGCCTGCAGTCGGGGCAACGGGTACTGATCCTGGCCGGTGCCGGTGGCGTCGGCCACCTGGCGGTGCAGTTTGCCGCCGCCTATGGTGCCCACGTGGTTGCCACGGCAAGCGGCGACAATCACAGCTTCCTTCATAGTCTCGGGGCGAGCCGGATGGTGGATTACCACCAGGCCGGGTGGTGCACCGAAGCGATCACCGATGGTCCGTTCGATCTGGTGCTGGATCTGGTGGGGGGCGAGAGCGGCAAGGCGGCGCTGGCCTGCGTCAAGCCGGGCGGCCGTCTGGTGACGGTCCCCACCATCACGGCCCAGCAGATCAAGGACGCGGGGGCCGAGCTTGGCGTCGAGGTTGTCGGCATGCTGGTCCATCCCGATCGAACGCAGCTGACCCAGATGCTGACGCTGCTTCGCCAGGGGGAGGTGAAGATCACTGTCTCTGGTGAATACACGCTGGCAGAAGGGGCGCTGGCCCATCAGGCCATCGAGCAGGGCCATGTGCGCGGCAAGCTGTTGCTGCGCATGTCCGCCGCAGACGGCCAGCCCGGATGATAGACTTCACCGGGATGGGGCTGGGAGGGTTGTTTCTGAGCGCCTTCACCTCCGCCACCCTGTTGCCCGGCAGCTCGGAAGTGCTGCTGGGCGCCATGGCGGTCAAGGGGGAGTGGAGCATGACCAGCCTGCTTTTCTGGGCGACGCTGGGCAATACCCTGGGTTCCATGACCACCTGGTGGCTCGGCTGGCTCGCCACCCACAAGAAAAAACCGGAAGATTTTCAAGGCCGTGGGGAACAAAAAGCCCTTGGTTGGCTCAAACGTCATGGCCACTGGTGTCTGCTGCTTGCCTGGACGCCTGTGGTCGGCGATGGTCTCTGTCTGCTGGCTGGTTGGCTGCGCCTCTCCTTCTGGCGCTCCCTCATCTTGATCGGGCTCGGCAAATTGCTTCGTTATGCCCTGGTGTTTCTGCTGGCCAGTCAGATCTTCTAGCCCTTTTGTCACTCACGAGGTACCCGTGAACAAACTCATTCCATTAAGCATGCTGCTGGGCTTCTCTCTTCCCGTGCTGGCGGCCCCGACCCTGGTGTCCGAGCAGGTCAAGCAGGAGGGCAAGCTCGGCATTCCCTACCAGATGTACAAGCTGGACAACGGTTTGACCGTGATCCTGGCCCCCGACCACTCCGATCCCCTGGTGCATCTGGACGTCACCTATCACGTCGGCTCCTCCCGGGAAACCGTGGGCAAGTCGGGCTTTGCCCACTTCTTCGAGCACATGATGTTCCAGGGCTCCAAGCACGTTGGTGATCAGGAACACATGCGGATCATCAACGAGGCGGGCGGTGACATGAACGGCACCACCAACAAGGACCGTACCAACTACTACGAAACCGTGCCGGCCAACCAGCTGGAGAAGGTGCTCTGGCTGGAGGCGGACCGCATGGGTTTCCTGCTCGATGCGGTGAGCCAGAAGAAGTTCGAGATCCAGCGCGCCACCGTCAAGAACGAACGGGCCCAGCGCATCGACAACCAGCCTTATGGCCTGGTGGGCGAGCGGGTGGGGGAGGCACTCTATCCGCGCACCCACCCCTACTCCTGGCAACCCATCGGTTATGTGGAGGATCTCGACCGGGTCGACGTCAACGACCTCAAGCAGTTCTTCCTGCGCTGGTATGGTCCCAACAACGCGACTCTGACCCTGGGCGGCGACTTTGATACCAAGCAGGCGCTGGCCTGGATTGAGCAGTACTTCGGTTCCATCCCGCGCGGTCCGGACGTGGCCGAACCGACGCCCCAACCTGCCACCCTGCCGGCAACCCGCTACGTGACGCTGGAAGACAAGGTGCATTTGCCGCTCCTGTATATCAGCTACCCGACCGTCTCCCTGGGTGACCCGCAGGAGCCGGCGCTGGACATCTTTGCCGATGTGCTGGGGGGCTCTGCCAGCTCCATGCTCTACCAGTCCCTGGTGAAAACCGGCAAGGCCATCGAGGCGGGTGCCTCCCACTCCTGCGAAGAGCTGGCCTGTACCCTGACGGTCTATGCCTACCCCAATCCGGCGGCGGATGGCAGCCTCAAGACCCTCAAGGGCGAGGTGGACAAGGTGATCGGCGAGTTCGCCCAGCGCGGCATCAAGCCCGCGGATCTGGAGAAGGCCATCAGCAGCTATCGCGCGTCCGCCATCTGGGGACTCGACAGCATCGAGGGCAAGGTAAGCCAGCTTGCCATGGGGCAGGTGCTGGCCCGGGATCCCGACTATGTGTTCAAGAATCTGGATGCCATCGCCCGGGTCAAGGGGTCTGACGTCAAGGCTGCCTACGACAAGTTCATCCAGAACAAGCCTGCCGTGGTGCTGAGCGTGGTGCCCAAGGGCAAGAGCGACTGGCAGGCCGCGACCCCGAACTTCACTCCCGCCAAGCGGGAGCTGCCGGATTACAGCAAGCATGACAAGGTGCTGGCCGAGCGGCCGGTGAAAGATGACTTCGATCGCAGCGTGCAGCCCAAGGCGGCCGATGCGGTGAGCGTCAAGGTGCCCGCCATCTGGCGTGGCAAGCTCGACAAGGGGATCGAGATCATCGGCACCCACAGCGACGAGATCCCGGCCGTCTCCATCATGATCGCCCTGCCGGGTGGCATCCGGGCCGAAGGCAAGGGAGAGCTGGGGCTGGCGAGTCTTACCGCCGCCATGCTGGAGCAGGGGACGACGCGCCTCTCCGAGGCCGAGCTGAGCGACGAGCTGCAAAAACTCGGCGCCAGCATCAGCGTCTCCAGCGCCCAGTACAACAACCTCATCACCATCAGCAGTCTGGCGGACAAGCTGCCCGAAACCCTGGCGCTGGTGCGGGAAGTGCTGCTGCAACCCGGCCTGCGGGAAGCGGACTTCGAGCGGCTCAAGACCCAGATGCTGCAAGGCATGAAGCAGAGCGAGCAGCAACCCGAGTGGCTGGCGGGTCAGGCGTTCCGTGAACTGGTCTATGGCAAGCAGAACCGCCTTGGCCAACCCTCTGACGGGGTGCTGGCGGACGTGGATAAGCTGACCCTGGCGGATGTGAAGCGCTTCTATGAGGCTTATTACAATCCGACCAATGCCAAGGTGGTGGTGACAGGTGATGTGACCGCCCAGCAGGTGGAATCCGGTCTCGCCTTCCTGACCCAGTGGCAGGGGGCCGCCCCGACCCTGGGGGATCTCAAGCCCGGGGGAGAGCAGGCCAAGCCAGGCATCTATCTGGTGGACAAGCCGGGGGCCCCCCAGTCGGTGATCCGCATCGGCCGCCGCGCCATGCCGTTTGACACCACGGGAGACTATTTCATCGCCAACCTGATGAACTTCAACCTGGGTGGCAACTTCAACAGCCGCATCAACCTCAACCTGCGGGAAGACAAGGGCTACACCTATGGTGCCAGCTCGGGCTTCCAGGCCAACCGCGAGGCGGGTGTCTTCGCGACCGGCGCCAATGTGCGCACCGATGCGACCGTGGATGCCATCCGCCAGTTCCTCAAGGAGATGGACGGCTACCGCAAGAGCGGGCCGACCCCGGTGGAGCTGGCCTACATGCGCAGCGCCGTCTCCCAGCAGGATGCGCTCTCCTACGAGACCCTGGGGCAGAAGGCTGGCTTCCTGCTGCAGATGATCATGTACGACCTGAAGCCGGACTATGTGCAGGCCCAGAACAACCTGATCAAAACAGTGTCACCCGAGACGCTGAAGGCCAGTGCAGCCCGCTGGCTGGATCCGGCCGAGATGGTGATTGTGGTGGTGGGAGACAAGCAAAAGCTTGAAAAACCCCTGAGCGAGCTTCATCTTCCCATCTATCCACTGCAACTGCCCTGAGGGGCGTCGCAACAATAAGTGCCGCCCCGGGTGGGGCGGCCACACATGAGCCGTGAATATGACTACTACTAGCTTGTCGCTCACCGAGTTGCTGGCTGCGCTGGGCACCCCGGAACGGGTGACCGCCCTCAAGGGGATCCGGCGCGGGATCGAGCGCGAATGTCTGCGCATCACCCCCGAAGGGACCCTGGCCCAGACCGATCACCCCAGAAGCCTGGGGTCGGCCCTGACCCATGCCAACATCACCACCGATTACTCCGAGAGCCTGCTGGAGTTCATCACGCCGGCCACCGACTCCATCGAGAGCCTGATCGAGCAGCTCGGCGACATTCACCGCCACACCATTCATCATCTGGGAGAGGAGCGGATCTGGCCCCTCTCCATGCCCTGCTTCGTCGGTGACGAGGAGAGCATCCGCCTGGCCCAGTACGGCAGTTCCAACATCGGGCGGATGAAGACCCTCTATCGCCAGGGGCTGAAGAACCGCTACGGCAGCCTGATGCAGGTGATCGCCGGGGTGCACTTCAACTTCTCCATGCCGGACAGCTTCTGGTGCGAGTGGCAGGATCTGGTGGGAGAGGGCTGCTGCAGCCAGCGCTTCATCTCCGACAAGTACATGGGGCTTATTCGCAACGTCTACCGCTTCGGCTGGCTGGTGCCCTATCTGTTCGGCGCGTCTCCTGCCATCTGCGACTCCTTCCTCAAGGGGCGCAAGAGCAGCCTGCCGTTCCAGAAAACCGGCAAGGGCACCCTTTACCTGCCCTATGCCACGGCTCTGCGCCTGTCCGATCTCGGTTACACCAACAGCGCCCAGGCGGGGCTCAAGATCAGTCATGACAGCCTGCCCGCCTATGTGAGCAGCCTGCGCCGGGCCATCAACACCCATGATCCCGACTTCGCCAGGATAGGGGTCAAGGTGAACGGCGAGTACCGCCAGCTCAACGACAACGTGCTGCAGCTGGAGAACGAGCTCTACGCGCCGATCCGCCCCAAGCGCACCCCCCGCAGCGGCGAGAAGCCCTCGGATGCGCTGGAGCAGCGCGGCATCGAATACATCGAACTGCGCACGGTGGACGTCAATCCTTTCACCCCGTTCGGTATCGAGGTGGATCAGATCCGCTTCTTCGATCTCTTCCTGGTCTGGTGCCTGTTGCGCCCGTCCCCCGTGCTCTCGGATGACGAGGTTGCCCGCAACCGCCGCAACCAGAACAAGGTGGTGCTGGAGGGGCGTCGCCCCGGCCTGACGCTTGAAGATGAGCAGGGCAATGCCATCGGCCTCAAGGAGTACGGCCTCAAGCTGTTTGACGAGCTGGCTGAGGTCGCTGCGCTGCTGGACCGCTGCTGTGGTCGCAACCGCTATCGCGAGACGCTGGCGATGCACCGTGAGAAGCTGCTCGACCCCGAGCAGACCTACTCCGCCCGCCTGCTCAAGCAGTTGCTTTCAAGCGGTCAGGACAACGGCTGCTTCGGCGATGCGCTGGCGAGCCGCTACCGGGAAGAGATGCTGGCCGGCGAGCTGCAATACTGGGACGAGGCCTACTTTGCCGGCGAGGCGCGGGACTCCCTGGCCAAGCAGCGGGAGCGGGAACGCAGTGACAGCCTGTCGTTCGACGACTTCCTGGCCGACTATTTCGGTACCCGCCAGACCACGGTCTGAGGATGCCGCCAGGATGACGAAAGCCGCTCCCGGGAGCGGCTTTTTCATGGGAGCCCGGCGGTGGCCGGGCATAAAAAAACGGCCCGTTCGGGCCGTTTTGCATGGGGTGGTTCATCGGTCAGAGGATGAGACCACCGAAGAAGAAGCCGAGCGCCACTGCCATGGCGATGGTGGCCACACCCGGGATGAAGAAGGGGTGGTTGAACACGGCCTTGCCGATGCGGGTGGAGCCGGTGTCGTCCATCTCGACCGCGGCCAGCAGGGTCGGGTAGGTCGGCAGTACGAACAGGGCGCTCACGGCGGCGAAGGAGGCGATGGCCGCCAGCGGGCTGACACCCAGTGCCAGGGCGGCAGGCATCAGGGCCTTGGTGGTGGCACCTTGCGAGTAGAGCAGCATGGAGGAGAAGAACAGCACCACGGCCAGCAGCCAGCTGTATTGGCTCAGCAGATCGCCGGCGAACGCCTGGATCTCGACCATGTTGCCCTTCACGAAGACGTTGCCCAGCCAGGCCACGCCCAGCACGCAGATACAGGCGGACATACCGGACTTGAAGGTCGGCATGTTGGTGATCTGGGCCGCGTCCAGTTTGCAGAACAGTACCATCAGGGTAGCGGCGGAGAGCATGATGCCCATGATGGCGCCATCGCGGGGGATCGGCGGGCTGCTGATGAGGCCGACGTTGCCGGAGATGGCGGTGGCATAGGCCATCACGGCCACGATGGAGGCGACGAAGATGCCGACGGAGAGCTTGGCATAAGGCTTGATCTCAACCTGGCTGGTACCGCGCAGCTTGATGAGTCCCTTGGCTTTGCGCTCCAGATAGACTTCGTCCTGATCCAGCGGCTTGCCCAGCAGGTTGGCGATGAAGGCCCCCAGCAGACAGGCGATGAAGCTGGACGGGATGCAGATGGCCAGCAGGGTCAGGTAGTCGACGCCAAGCGGCTCCAGCATGCCGGAGAAGGCGACCACGGCCGCCGAGATGGGGGAGGCGGTGATGGCAATCTGGGAGGCAACGACCGCGATGGAGAGCGGACGGGACGGGCGAATGCCCTGCTCCTTGGCCACTTCGGCGATCACCGGCAGGGTGGAGAAGGCGGTGTGACCGGTACCGGCCAGCATGGTCATCAGGTAGGTGACGACCGGCGCGGCGAAGGTGATGTGCTTGGGATTCTTGCGCAGGGCTTTTTCGGCCAGGTGCACCAGATAATCCATCCCGCCAGCCAGCTGCATACAGGCGATGGCGCAGATGACGGACGCGATGATCATGATCACGTCCCACGGGAGATAGGTCACCAGCTGATCGCTCGGGATGGGCATGCCCAGCCCCCAAGTCAGCACCAATACCCCCAGACCACCGGCAAAGCCGATACCGATGCTGCCTATCCGGGCCCCCAGATAGATAGCGGCGAGCACGACAAGTAACTCGATTCCAATCATAGCGAACACTCCATTTTCCAGTTTTTTTAGGTTTTATTAGGCTGAAAAGCCAATTCCCGATGGGGCTGTGGGGAGACCGCTCGGGAATTGACTTTAAATGGGCCGGGATAACCCCGGCCCATCTGCTCGCTTATACGGTGGCTTCGCGGGTGTAACGCTTGGCTTTGTATTGCGGGTTCATCAGGTTCTCGATGGAGAGGATCTCGTCCAGCTGTTCGGCGGTCAGCAGGCCGCGTTCCAGCACGACTTCGCGGACGTTCTTGCCGGTCTGGGCACAGATCTTGCCGACGATGTCGCCTTCATGGTGACCGATGAAGGGGTTCAGGTAGGTCACGATGCCGATGGAGTTCAGCACGTGGTTCATGCAGATGTCCGGGTTGGCGGTGATGCCTTCCACGCACTTCTCGCGCAGGGAGATGCAGGCTTTTTCCATCAGGCTCAGGGATTCGAACATGGCCTGACCAATCACCGGCTCCATGACGTTCAGCTGCAGCTGACCGGCCTCGGCGGCGAAGGTGATGGTGACGTCGTTGCCGAATACCTTGAAGCAGGACTGGTTGACCACTTCCGGAATGACCGGGTTGACCTTGGCCGGCATGATGGAGGAGCCAGCCTGCATTTCCGGCAGGTTGATCTCTTTGAGCGCGGTGCGCGGGCCGGAGGAGAGCAGACGCAGGTCATTACAGATCTTGGAGAGCTTCATGGCCAGGCGCTTGACCGCACCGTGCAGCATCACATAGGCGCCGCAGTCGGAGGTCGCTTCGATGAGGTCCTCTGCCGGCACGTAGGCACGACCGGTGATCTCGGCCAGACGCTTGATGGCAAGACCGGAGTACTCGGGCGGAGTGTTCAGACCGGTACCGATGGCGGTGGCGCCCAGGTTCACTTCCAGCAGCAGCTCCTGGCAACGCTTGATGGATTTGATCTCTTCACGCAGGGTGACGGCGAAGGCGTGGAACTCCTGACCCAGGGTCATGGGCACGGCGTCCTGCAACTGGGTACGGCCCATTTTCAGGATATGTTTGAATTCCTTGGCTTTGACATCGAAGGCGGCGATGAGGGCTTCCAGAGCGTGCAGGGTGGTGTCGGTGCTGTTGATCACGGCCACGCGGAAACCGGTGGGGTAGGCATCGTTGGTGGACTGGCACTTGTTGACGTGATCGTTGGGGTTGATGACGTCGTAGCGACCCTTTTCAAGTCCCATCAGCTCGAGGGCGATGTTGGCCAGCACTTCGTTGGTGTTCATGTTGACGGAGGTACCGGCGCCGCCCTGGTAGACATCGACCGGGAACTGATCGAAGCACTTGCCGGTGTTCAGCATCAGGTCGCAGGCTTCGACAATCTTGTCTGCGATCTCGGGACGGATGGTGCCCAGCTCACCGTTGGCCAGTGCAGCCGCCTTCTTGGTCAGGACCATGCCACGAACAAACTCGGGAACGTCAGAAATCTTCTGAGTGCTGATCTTGAAGTTTTCAACAGCGCGCAGGGTGTGCACGCCGTAGTAGAGGTCGTTGGAAACTTCTTTGGTGCCCAGCAGGTCTTCTTCAATGCGGACGTTCTTGATGTCGCTCATTGTTATGCCTCAGAAATCAAATAAATGGAAACGATCCTCACCGAGTGGTCGCGATTTCCCTACGCACATTTCATCCTGAAGCACCACACATCGGGTGGGGCAGTTGGGAGCCAGTTGCTCCCTGTGCAATGACTGGTGTTGATGTTACCCCAATTGAGGTATCCGGTATTAGACCTGGATCACTAAATTTGAGGCAACCTCAAATTTCTTGTGGTCATTAAACAGATATTGCAATCGGGCGATTAACTTTGACAGAACAACCACCTCAATCCCAGTTGGGCGGACAAATATTTATCCGTATTCCGGGGCCTGCGGCAGGAGAGGCTTGAAAAATGATCAACCAGCCCCATGTTAATGTCAGAAGACCTGAACCCGGCGCGTCAGCATCAGCGATGTGCGGCTGCCGACCGGACACCCCGGGTCCATTCATTCATCGCTCTGAGGTTGCTATGGGCAAGTTGTTACTGTTGTTGGTCGGGCTGGTATTGCTGGAGCTCACCGTCATGATCAAGGTGGGGTCCGTGATCGGGGCCTTGCCGACCGTTGGCTTGCTGGTGCTGACCGCCGTGCTGGGATCGTCGCTGGTGCGCAGCGAGGGGATCAAGACCCTGCTCACTGCCCAGCAGAAGATGCAGCTGGGGGAGATGCCCGGCCGCGAGGTGATGGGGGGCATGATGCTGGCGCTGGCGGGCTTGCTGCTGATTATCCCGGGATTTGTGAGCGATATTGTCGGCATCCTGCTGCTGCAGCCCTGGCTGCGCAACATGCTGGCCGACAAGCTGATTGGCAGCAATCAGTTCAGGATGCAGATGGGGGGCTTCCAGGCTCGCCAGCAGCCGTTCGAGCCGGGCCCGGGCGATGACAGACCCGGACAATCCCCGCGAGGGGGTGGCAATACCATCGAAGGGGAGTTCGAACGCAAAGAGTAATCGCGAGCCCCGAGCTGTGCTGTCAGGATCTCCCCTGATGGCACAGCCGCTCGAATCTGTGGCGGGCATACCCCCAAGCCAGCAATCCGGCGGCCAGGTTCGCCAGCAGCATCCCCAGATAGATCCCCTGTTCTCCCCCCAGTTTTGCCCCCAGCCAGGCCCCCGGCAGCAAGAAGACAAACAGTCTGATGCCGTTTATCAGCAGTGACACCGCCGATGCCCTGACGCCGTTGAGCGCCGAGGCCAGCAGCATCACCATGCCCTGAAAACCGTAGCCGATGGGGACCAGATGCAGATAGAGCACGATGAGGCGCACCACTTGCGGATGATCGCTGAACAGATCGGCGATGAAGGGGGCGAGAAGCCAGGTCAGCACGTAGACCCCAAGCTGGAACAGCAGGGCAAAGCGCATGCAGAGCAGCAGGGCGGCCTTGGCTCGGGCCGGATTCCCGGCGCCGCAGTTCTGCGAGATGAAGGGGGCCAGCACGGAAGAGAGCGCCATCATCACGATGAGCAGCAAGGCCTCGACCCGGGATGCCGCGCCGTAGGCGGCGACCACCTCGGTTCCGAGCCCGGCGAAAATGATCATCAACACGGCGTTGGCCAGTGGGTTGAGCATGTTGGTAAACGATGCGGGCACAGCCACATGGAGCAGGGCGCGCCAATGGGCCAACAGCTGAGGGCGGGGAGAGAGGCGCCAGGTCAGCAGCGTCTCCCGCTTGCGCAGTAGATGGAGGCTGACCAGCATGGCCATCAACCAGGAAAGGGAAGTTGCGATGGCGGCTCCCCGAATGCCCCACTCGGGGAAGGGGCCCGGCCCGAAGATGAGCAGAGGATCCAGCACGCCGTTGACCAGACCGGCGACCCCCATCACCAGACTGGGGGTCTTGGTATCCCCCGTCGTCCGGATGGCCGCATTGCCGACCATGGGCACGACCAGCATGGGGACGGTCAGATACCAGATGAGCATGTAGTCGTGGATGAGGGAGATGAGCTCGGCGCTGGCCCCCAGCAGGGTGAACAGAGGGGTAATGGTCATTGCCCCCAGCCCGGCGAGCAGACTCACCAGGATGACGGCAAGGAACAGGCAGTCTGTGGTGATGCGGGCTGCCTCGTCATGGCGACCCTGCCCCAGGGCATGACCGAGCAGGGCGCACAGGCCCGCCCCCAGCCCCATGGTCAGGGAGGTGACGACAAAGGTGACCGGGAAGGTGAAACTGATGGCGGCCAGCGCTTGGGTACCCAGCATGCCGATGAAGAAGGTATCGACCAGGTTGAAGGCCAGGATGGCGATGATGCCCAGGATCATGGGGCCCGTCATGCGCAGCAGCATGGGGGTCATGGGGGCGGTCAGCATGGGATTGGGTCGGCTCAAGGCAGAGTCTCTAGGTGCTTTGGGCCTGAATGCTGGCCGTCTCCATCCGCCTTCCTGATTGGGGATGGGTGATCCATCGAAGGTGTTCATAGTACGTGAAAATATTTTTTTTGTATTTGCCCTTGAAGGGCTAGCCCTGTTGCCCCAGATCAGGGACATGACAAATTTGGCCGATTGCGGCCATTCCTCAAGCAACACAGAGACTCATTTTGGGAGAGTTATCGATGAAAATTCGTCCACTGCACGACCGCGTCATCATCAAGCGCATCGAAGCTGAAGCCAAATCCGCTGGCGGCATCGTCTTGACTGGCACTGCGGCCCAGAAGTCCACCCGTGGTGAAGTTCTTGCCGTGGGGACTGGTCGAATTCTGGACAATGGGGATGTCAAAGCACTGGCCGTCAAGGTGGGTGACAAGGTGATCTTCAACGAAGGCTACGGCGTGAAGACCGAAAAGCTGGATGGCCAGGACGTACTGATCCTGTCCGAGACCGACATCCTGGCGATTGTCGAAGAGTAATCACCCTCCCTCTTTTCCCGAATTGATTTAAGGATTGAAGAACATGGCAGCTAAAGAAGTTAAGTTTGGCAACGAAGCTCGCATCAAAATGCTGGAAGGCGTCAACATCCTGGCCGATGCCGTCAAGGTGACCCTGGGCCCGAAAGGCCGCAACGTGGTGCTGGACAAGTCCTTCGGCGCCCCGACCATCACCAAGGATGGCGTCTCCGTTGCCCGTGAAATCGAACTGGAAGACAAGTTCCAGAACATGGGTGCCCAGATGGTCAAGGAAGTCGCTTCCAAGGCCAATGACGCCGCCGGTGACGGTACCACCACTGCCACCGTACTGGCTCAAGCCATCGTCAACGAAGGCCTGAAGGCCGTTGCCGCCGGCATGAACCCCATGGATCTGAAGCGTGGTATCGACAAGGCCGTTGTGGCTGCCGTTGCCGAGCTGCAAGCTCTGTCCACTCCCTGTGCCGACAACAATGCCATCGCCCAGGTAGGCACCATCTCCGCCAACTCCGACGAGAAAGTCGGCAAGCTGATTGCCGAAGCCATGGACAAGGTCGGCCGTGACGGCGTCATCACCGTGGAAGACGGTCAGGGCCTGGACGACGAACTGGCTGTGGTAGAAGGCATGCAGTTCGACCGCGGCTACCTCTCCCCTTACTTCGTGAACAAGCCGGAAACCGGCTCCGTCGAGCTGGATGACCCCTTCATCCTGCTGGTGGACAAGAAAGTCTCCAACATCCGCGAAATGCTGCCGGTGCTGGAAGGTGTGGCCAAGGCGGGCAAACCGCTGATCATCGTGGCCGAAGACGTGGAAGGCGAAGCGCTGGCGACCCTGGTGGTCAACACCATGCGTGGCATCGTGAAAGTGGCCGCCGTCAAGGCGCCGGGCTTCGGTGATCGCCGCAAGGCCATGCTGCAGGATATCGCCATCCTGACCGGTGGTACCGTGATCTCCGAAGAAGTGGGCATGGAGCTGGAAAAAGCGACCCTGGAAGATCTGGGCCGTGCCAAGCGCATCGTCATCACCAAAGAGAACACCACCATCATCGATGGCGTGGGTGATGCTGCCCTGATCGAAAGCCGCGTGGCCCAGATCCGTCAGCAGATCGAAGAGACCTCTTCCGATTACGACCGTGAGAAGCTGCAAGAGCGCGTGGCCAAGCTGGCCGGCGGTGTTGCCGTGATCAAGGTGGGTGCTGCCACTGAAGTTGAAATGAAAGAGAAGAAAGCCCGTGTTGACGATGCCCTGCACGCCACTCGCGCAGCTGTGGAAGAAGGCGTGGTTGCCGGTGGTGGTGTAGCGCTGGTGCGCGTTGCTGCCAAGCTGGCCTCCCTGCGTGGTGACAACGAAGACCAGAACGTCGGTATCAAGGTTGCCCTGCGCGCCATGGAAGCCCCGCTGCGTCAAATCGTCATCAACGCCGGCGAAGAAGCCTCCGTCATCGCCAATGCCGTGAAGAACGGTGAAGGCAACTACGGTTACAACGCCTACACCGAACAGTACGGCGACATGCTGGCCATGGGTATCCTGGATCCGACCAAGGTAACCCGTTCTGCCCTGCAGTTCGCCTCGTCCGTCGCTGGCCTGATGATCACCACAGAGTGCATGATCTCCGAGCTGCCGAAGAAAGATGCACCTGCCATGCCTGATATGGGTGGCATGGGCGGTATGGGTATGATGTAATCCCGTCAAGTCATCAAACGGCTCGCTTTTGCGGGCCGTTTTTTTTAGTGCTACTAAGCTGAAGTTGTTGATAGTGAAATGATCTGAGGTGAACATGCGATACTTAGGGCTTCTCCCGTTACTCCTTTCCCTGGCCTTGCCGGGCATGGCGCAGGCGACACCGCAGGGGCCGGTCATTCTCAGGGTAACGGGGAATCTGGACCCTGCCGACCCGGCAGATGGAGAGGTGCTGTTCGATATGGCCATGATCCAGGCGCTACCGCAGCATGAGGTGGTGACGAGCAATCCCTGGGTGGACAAACCGCACAAATATGTGGGGCCGAAACTGGCGGACGTGCTGACTGAGGTGAAGGCCAACGGCAAGAGCATCACGCTCACCGCCCTGAACAGTTTCCAGATCCGGATCAACTGGGATAAGGTCAAGCAATACGATCCTATCCTGGCCTGGCAGGATGACGGGATGACCATGCGGGTACGTGACAAGGGGCCGCTCTGGTTTATCCTGCCACTGGATCAGCATCCCGAACTCAGGCGTTCCGAGTTCACCGACATGATGATCTGGCAACTGAGTGCGATCGACATTCAGCAGTAAAAACGGTGGTTTACGGGAGTACTGGGTGAAAGCGAAGACCAGGGCCTGGCCCTTACTCGGCGTTCTTTATCTATCCATTCTGTTGTTCACGGGTAGCACCCTCTATTGCCTGGTGCAGATACAAAATGCGACCCGGGTGATGGAGAAGTACACCTATGACGTCTCCTGGGCATTGATGCAGTTGCAGCTCGAGCTGGGCCGCTTTCTCAATGCCGTCGAGATTTACCACTATGGCGGCATAGATCAGGAAGCCCTGCTGCTCCGCTATGACATTCTCTGGAGTCGTACCCCCATTCTCCTGAGCGGCCAATTGAGAAAAAGCCTCGCGGACAATCCGAAGACGCTGCGGCTGGTGAAACTGACTGAAAGCAGTATCCGCAAGCTGGAGCCTGATTTGGTCAGGCTCAAGCCGGGGACGCCGGATTACCAGCAAGTCATGATGACACTGGCGCCCTTGCAGGAACCCCTCTCTTACTCTCTTGCTTCCGTCATGCAGAACAATATCAACGTCTATACGGGCAACGACGCGCGTTTTGGCCAGTTGCGCAATGCCCTGCTGTTCATGGTGTCGGGGCTGGTGGTGTCCGTCATTCTGCTCAGCGGCCTGCTGGTGCGAGAAGCCAGGCGCCATTTCAGGACGGCTAGGATCGATCCCCTCACCGGGCTCGCCAACCGGCTGGCGCTGCTGGAAAAGATGGATGCCTATGTCACCCGTGACACCTCCTTCGGACTGGTGCTGGTCGACATCAACGACTTTCGTGATATCAACAGCAAGTTTGGCTACAACACAGGGGACCTCCTGCTGCAGGAGGTGGCAAAGCGGCTGCGCGCCCTGTGCGAAAACGGGGAGTGGGTGGCGCGTTTGGGGGGAGATCAGCTTGCCATGCTGCAACGGGAGGGGAGCGATCTTCGTCAGGTCAGGGAGCTCGTGGCCAGAGTGCTCCACTCCATCAAGCAAGACATCATCATCGACAACTACCCTTTCCGGCTTGAGGTCGGTATCGGTATCGCCTTCTTCCCGACCGACAGCAACCAGACCCAGGAGTTGCTCAGCCGGGCGGAGCAGGCCCTCTCTCACAGCCGCAAGACCCATGTTCCCTATGTCATCTATGACAGTTCCCTGCTCAACGAGACGGCCAGGCGCAAGCATCTTGCGTCCGACATGGTGATGGCGCTGGAGCACAATGCGCTCGAGCTCTATTACCAGCCCATCGTCAATCTGGAAAGTGGCCGCTGTGAAGCCGTGGAGGCGCTGCTGCGCTGGCGCCATCCCGAGCTTGGCTTTATCCCGCCCAACGAGGTGATCCAGGTGGCGGAAGAGTTTCAGCTGGCTGAGAAACTGGGTGGCTGGGTATTGAATACCGCATGTGAGCAACTGCATCAGTGGCAGCACCTGGGTTTGGTGGACTTGCAGATGTGCGTGAATATCTCCCCGGGCATGTACCAGCGCAACCTCTTGAAGCTGGTGGCCAGAGCGCTGATGGAGCACCATATCCCTGCGTCCAGCCTGGTGCTGGAGGTGACGGAAGACACCACCATGCGCGAGGTCAAGAACTCGCTGCAGTTGATGCAGGATCTCAGCCAGCAGGGTGTGCATCTGGCCCTTGACGACTTCGGCACCGGCTACTCCTCCCTCAGCTATCTGCAGAAGCTGCCGGTGAGCAAGGTGAAGATAGACAGGTCCTTCATTCAGGGTATCGACACCTCCATCGAGGCGGCCGAACTGGTCGCCAACATCTGCCGTATGGGCTCCATGCTTGGCAAGAAACTGGTATGTGAAGGGATCGAGACCCAGGGGCAGCTCGATGTGCTGCGTTCATTGACCGACATACATCTGTACGGGCAGGGATATCTGTTCAGTCGCCCGGAGCATGCCGAAAAGGCCTATCAGACATTGCTGGAGATGGAAGAGCGCTGGTTGGCCCGGCGCTCGCCGGACAAGGCATATCTGCGTTGAACGATATGGCTCATGTCTCACCGGTCCCGGCCGATAGTCTCTTGGCAGGAGGTACACAATGGATATTTCTAGTTCTGCAAATGCGTCGTTCGGTTCTGCACTGATGGTGGCCAGCCTGGCCAAAAAGCAGCAGACCCAGGAAGGCGAATCCGCACTGAAACTGCTGGAAACAGCAGCGCAATCCGCTCCGGCAGCGCCGACATCGGCCAGCGCTTCCCTCGGAAGCAAGATCGATATCCGCGTCTGAGCGATAAAAAAGCCCCCATCTCTCGATGGGGGCTTTCTTTTTATTGGGCTGTTACCTGTCAGGCTCAGACCGGGAAAGGGGCCGGTGCCTCGAAGGTCATCCGCTCGCCGCTGCGGGGGTGGCTGATGGTCAGGCTGGCCGCATGAAGATAAAGGTGCGGTGCAGCCGTCAGCGCATCCGGGTTGGCGTAGAGGTTGTCGCCGAGGATGGGGTGACCCAGCTCCAGCATGTGTACTCGCAACTGATGGGAGCGACCGGTAATCGGGGTCAGCTTGATCAGGCTGTTGCCGTTCTCCACCTTCAGTTTTTGCCACAGGGTGAGGGCATGACGCCCCTCCTCAAAATCCACCTTCTGCTTCGGCCGGTTGGGCCAGTCGACGCAGAGCGGCAGATCCACTTCACCCGCATCCAGCGCCGGTTCACCCCACACCCAGGCGAGGTAGTGCTTCTCGGTCTCACGCTCTCGGAATTGCCGGCTCAGCTCCCGGTGGGAGTCGGGGGTGAGCGGGATCACCAGCACGCCGGTGGTCGCCATGTCGAGGCGATGGGCAGCCGCCGCCTTGGGGTGCTGCTGCTTGACCCGATGGAGCACGCTGTCTTCATTCTCGGGGCCGCGCCCGGGGACGCTCAGCAGGCCAGTGGGCTTGTTGATCACCATGATGTCCTTGTCCTTGAACAGGATATCGAGCCAGGGTTCCAGGGGCGGGGAGTATACAAACATAGCGTCTCGCATCTTTGGTCAAAGCGGGGGCAAGCCCCCATCAGTTATGGGTAACCACGACAAAGCGGCCTTGTGTATCCAGTTTGAGCTGGGTCTGGCCGCTGTCGGTCGCTACCTTGTCAGTTATGGGTAACCACAATAAAGCGGATGGCATCCAGCTTGAGCTGGGTCTGGTCGATTAGGTGGTGCAATTCTGCCTGCAAATTGCGCAGATATTCCAGCTCGCTGTCGCGCACATTCGGGTTGACCGCCTTGAGTGCCTCCAGCCTGTCCAGATCCTGTTGCAGGGTCTGCGCCATCTGGGCACGGGCCTTGTCTACAATCCCGGCTTTCAGTTCGTTGGCAATGACCTCGCCCTTGCCAATTAGGCCGTGGATCACCGGCTGGGATGCGGTAACCAGCTTGCTGCCAAGGTGGCGGTTGACCGGTGTCAGCTGGCGGTTGAAGGCATCGAATGCCACCTTCTCTCCCAGATTCTGGCCGTTCTTGTCCATCAGCAGACGGATCGGCGCCGGCGGCATGAAGCGGTAGAGCTGGGGATGAGCCGCGGACTCGGCAACGAAGATCAGCTCAAGCAGGATGGAGCCGACCGGCAGCGCCTTGTTCTTGAGCAGTGCGACCGAGGTGGCACCGATCTCGGAACCCAGGATCAGGTCGATACCGCCGCGCATCATGGGGTGATCCCAGGAGAGCAGCGCCATGTCATCCCGTGACAGGGCGGTGTTGCGATCGAAGGTGATGGTCATGCCGTCTTGCGGCAGGCCCGGGAAGCTCGGCACCAGCATGTGATCCCCGGGAGTCAGCACCAGCGCATTTTCACCACGATCATCCTGGTTGACGCCGATCTCGTCGAACATCTTGAGGGCGAAGGAGATCATGCCGGTGTCGTCATCTTCGGCGGCTAGCTTCTCGACCAGCTGCTGGGCGGTCTCGCCACCGCTGGAGTGGATTTCCAGCAGGCGATCGCGACCCTGTTCCAGTCTGGCCTTGAGCGGCTCGTGCAGTTCGCGGGTCTTGGCCAGCAGGGCGTCGAGGGGGCCCTGCTCGCCGGTGTTGGCGGCCAGCAGCTCGAACAGCTCGTCACGTACCGCTTCGAACACCGGGCGGGCCGTCGGGCAGGTCTGCTCGAATGCATCCAGACCATCGTGATACCAGAGCTGCAGGGCGCGCTGGGAGGTGCCCTCCAGATAGGGGACGTGGATTTCGACGGTGTTCTGCTGACCGATACGGTCCAGTCGACCGATCCGCTGTTCCAGCAGATCCGGGTTGAGGGGCAGATCGAACAGCACCAGATGGCTGGCAAACTGGAAGTTGCGACCTTCGGAGCCGATCTCGGAACAGAGCAGCACCTGGGCGCCCCCCTCAGCTTGAGCGAAATAGGCGGAGGCCTTGTCCCGCTCGAGGATCGACATCCCTTCGTGAAACACGGCGCCACGGATCCCTTCACGGGTGCGCAGTGCCTCCTCCAGGGCGATGGCGGTGGCTGCTTCGGAGCAGATCACCAGCACCTTCTGCTGACGGGCTGAGAGCAGCAGTTCCAGCAACCATTCGACGCGTGGGTCGAACTGGGTCCAGGTAGCGTTGTCGCCTTCGAACTGCTGGAAGATCTTCTCGGGATAGAGGTAGCGCAGGGCGCGGGTCTGCAGATCGCCGCCATTGCCACCCATCATACCCATCACCTTGATGGCGGTCTTGTACTGCTCCGGCAGCGGCATGGGGTAGACGTTGAGGTGGCGCTCCGGGAAGCCCTGAATATTGGCGCGGCTGTTACGGAACAGCACCCGGCCGGTGCCATGCTGATCCAGCAGCTTGGCGACCGCCTGCTGACGGGCAGTCGCATCGCTCAAGTCCAGCCCTTCCAGCTGGCTGGCGAGGATTTGTTTGGCTTCATTGCTCAGGGTCTCGCCATCCAGCAGCTCCTGGGCTGCGCTCGCGACCTGACCGTAGGCCTGCTCCTCGGCGAGGAAGGCCTCGTAGTCGTAGAAACGCTCGGGGTCGAGCAGGCGCAGACGGGCAAAGTGGCTCTGGTGGCCCAGCTGATCCGGGGTTGCGGTCAGCAGCAGCACGCCCGGCACCTGTTCGGCCAGCGCTTCCACCATTTCGTAGGGGCGGCTGGGGGCAGCCTCACTCCATTCCAGATGGTGCGCTTCGTCGACAACCAGCAGATCCCACTCGGCTTCCAGCACCTGTTCGAAGCGACGACGCTTCTTGCGTAGGAAGTCGAGGCTGCAGATCACCAGCTGTTCGGTCTCGAAGGGGTTCTCCGCATCGGCGAACGCCTCGATGCAGCGCTCCTCGTCAAACAGGGAGAAGTGCAGGTTGAAGCGGCGCAACATCTCGACCAGCCACTGGTGCTGGAGCGTTTCGGGCAGCAGGATCAGCACCCGATGGGCGCGGCCGGAGAGCAACTGCTGGTGAATGATCATGCCTGCTTCGATGGTCTTGCCCAGACCCACCTCGTCTGCCAGCAATACGCGCGGGGCGTAGCGGTGACCCACTTCATGGGCGATATAGAGCTGGTGCGGGATCAGACTGACTTTCCCGCCAGCCAGGCCGCGAGTCGGGTTGCGGCGACGCTGGTGCTGGTTGACCAGCGCTTCGTAGCGCAGGGTAAAGCGGGACATCCGGTCAATCTGGCCGGCGAACAGGCGATCCTGCGGCTTGTTGAACTTGATGAAGTTGTTGAGAAACACTTCCTTGAGGGCAATCGGCTCACCATTGTCGGTGCGAACACCTACATATATAAGCAGGCCATCTTTCTCCTGCACTTCATCGACCGTCATGGTCCAGTCTTCGTGGCTGGCTATCTGATCGCCCACATTGAAGCTGACCCGGGTGACCGGTGCCTCTTCTTTGGCATACATGCGGTTTTCACCGGTAGCCGGAAACAACAGGGTAACCATGCGTCCTTCAACAGCAACGACAGTCCCCAAACCCAGATCCGTCTCTGTATCACTAATCCAACGCTGGCCAAGTGCAAAAGGCATTAAACTCTCCAAAGCCCAAGAGTGTGAGAATCGCAAAGGGGCGCTATGTTACCCGAAGGCGGAAAGCCGATCATCATGGTTGTGCTGCAAGGGAAAGCCAAACTGATACAAGCTTGATCTGTCAACCTGCCGGCCTCAATACAGCATCCGGAATACCAATCTGCAGACCCTTTTCGTGCATTAATTCATCGTCGTGGTCGCTTTGTAAGCGGTTGAACGATGAAAGCCATCTTTTTGCAATTATCTCCTTGCCAGAACGAATTCGCTCCCTATAATGCGCCTCCATCGACACGGCAAGCGGCAACGCAAACAAGCCGGTCGGTAGCCTCGAAAAGCCTCGTGAAATAAGGCTTGACTCGAGAAGGCGGTTGAGTAGAATGCCACTCCCGCAGCAGCCAAAAGCTGCGTCGCTCTTTAACAATTTGAATCAAGCAATCTGTGTGGGCACTCACAGCATCGAGCAT